>Ga0310695_10004375_pt1 | contig 26156 bp, 21 predicted proteins | sample RumenRJG_04DNA_FD_203882 | JGI IMG/M metagenome (GOLD analysis project Ga0310695, IMG submission 203882) | Bovine rumen microbial communities from Lethbridge, Alberta, Canada - RJG_04 (v2) (version 2) | ecosystem: Host-associated > Mammals > Digestive system > Stomach > Rumen | place: Canada... | reverse complement strand
GCCCGAGGGCTGGCACCTGCCCAGCATCGACGAGATGTATGCCTTCGTCAAGGAATTGCAGTGCGATACCCTGAGTGTGGGCGACTTCCTGAAGGACCGCAGCTATGGGGACTGGCCCATGATGCTGGCCGAAGGCCCCGACACCATCCACCTGCAGCTGATGGCAAACGGCTACATCAGCCCCGACGGCGAACTGGTCAACGAAGATGTGACGGGTGCATGGGTTACCAACAACACGATGCGCCACGGCTGCCCCGTCAGCTTCGAAATCAGCGGGCTTGATTCCCAACTCCTCCCCCGTGTTATCCACGAGAAGCGCAGCGGCTTCACCGTCCGCGGCTGCCGACCGGCACCCTCCGTCTATATGGAGATGCTGGTGGAGCAGTTCAAGTCGCAGGATGTGGCACAGGCCGCACGCCGCAAGATACCCATGCAGAAGGTGAACGAAGACGGCCCGCTCGGCGAATACTACACCTATGGAGCTGACCGCCAGAGCATTTTCTTCGACTATAGCTTTGCAACTAATCCTAATCACGATGGTTCTAATCTGTGTGTGAATCGTTCCGGTATTCTATCTAAGATAAACAATGGAAATGCCGAAGCATACGTAGGCGAGAACAAGCAGTTGGTTCCTTTGGATATTAACGGTGCTGATTACCTGCACCATCTGCGCAAGGTGGCTTCCCAAGGAAACGCCGATGGTTACGAGAACGTGGTCTATGCCAGCTGGGGTAAGGCATTCCGGGCGTTATATCCATACAGTTCAGTTCCAACTGTGGCAGGCGAAGACGTGGTCTATATTACCATCTTCGGCGACTCCATTCATGGCCATGCCATGCTCAACGACTATAGACTGAAGCTGCTTGATGCCAGTGGTAACGACTATGTCTGGGAAATGCCAAATGTCGGTGTGTGGTCTCGCAGAAGGCCTGGCTATGAGGACGACAACTGCTATCTTAGTGATTACAGATATGAATTCTATGCCCGTGCTTTCAACCTCAACTGCATTCAGGACCAGACAGGCGACGGTGTGGAAGAAATCGTAATGAACGTAGGCGACAAGATTGCAGTCTTCGACGGTGTCACAATGAAATGCCTGCATGAGCGGAGAATACAAAGTACGAGAACCTTTACGGGCTCGGCTCACATGCGCTTCGACGTGGCTGACGTGAACGGCGACGGCTATGAGGATATCGTGCTGCTGGTGGACGAGGAAACCTCAGGCGGACACCTATATGTGTTCAGTAAAGGAAACGTCGACGAGAATCCCATCTTCTCGAAGAGTATCTTCAGGCAAATGGCATTCTGTGATGTCAAGGTGGGCAACATGAGTGGTCACGACTTGCCGGATATCGCCATTCTGATGCGAGGCACCATAGAAAACAGTGAGGAATTGAAGAAGGAAGGCTATCTTAACGTTCTGCGTCTTAGGTATAACGATGATATGGAGCTTGAAGTTTCCCATGAGTATGAACAAACAGTGGATTGCTTCTATATTCAAAGCCATCGCAATTGGATTTTGGGTAATATGACCCTTTGTTTCGGCTATTTCCGTGGCCGTAATATCAAGGACCAGGATGGCAATACGATCTCATACAATCAAGACCTTGTGGTAGGCTACAAGTTGTATCGCTGGGACGAGACGACTGCCAAGCCCGTTTACGTTACAAATATGATAGCATCAGACCGTTATACTGTCCCTGCTGATGCCATCGTGGCAGCGCAGACTCAGGATGGTAGCATTGAAAGTCTGTATTATTTCGAGGATGACCACATGTTTTGTGCATCAAAATGGCCGCGAAACAGCTCCAAACTGGTTGAGCGTTGGCTGGGCAGTGATGGCAAGACGGTAAAGACAAGGGACAATTTGTGTTCAACTAACTTTGGGTGGGCTGATTCACAGCAGACTCGATTGCTGAATCTCGGTCTCGATAATCCTGAAGAAACCAACGCCCATCCAGTCCTCTGCAAGTTTGCCGACCGCGACCAGGCTAAGCGCTTCAAGTTCGTGAGCTACGATGTAGCGTTCAGTGAACCGCGCATCTATGCCGCCATCGCCGCCGCGCCCTACTACGAGGACCTCGGCTCCGACAATGCCTCCACCACTTGGGGTAAGAACGCATCGACAAGCGACAGTAAACTCAAGAGCGACACCTGGGGCGGCTCCATCATCATGGGCTATGAGCACTCCTACAGTGCCCCGTTCCTCAGCTCCATGAACGCCGGTGTGGAGTTCACCGCCAAGGTCAGCGCCTCTGCCACCGTCGCTACGGAGCATGAGGATGAAATCACATTTGGGCAAAGTTATGGCACCTCATACGCACACGGCGTGGTGATGCAGGCAAAGCCCTACGATGTCTATACCTACGAGATCATTGGCTCCAACGACCCCGACGAGATGGGTACCACCTTCCAGGTTTCCATGCCCCGTGAGCGCGTCTTCGTCGGACTCGGACTGACAGACTATGTGCGCCTGATGGCCGACCAGAAAGGCGTGGCCAAGCCGCAGCTGCACCTGACCTCCACGCCCGGCAAGCCGTTCACCTATCCCGAGAACTACGACAACGTGCCGTATATCATCCGAGGCAACAACAAATATCCCTTCTGGAAGGCTCACGACGTGAATGGCGGCGAGACCAACGAGATGGTGGGCACCGAAGGAATGACAGGCACGCGCTACATCGAGATTAATAGCAGCACCACGCACAGCACCTCCGTGGAAATCGGCGTGGAGACCGAACTGGTGGGAACACTCATGGGCGTGAAGGCCGGCGTGGGCTTCAACTACAACCACACCAACGAAAGCTCGCATACCTTCGGCGAAGGAACCTCAGTGGAAGGCACCGTGCCCAGCGTGCCTTCGACCAACGACCCGCTGCACCCGCAGTTCCGCTGGAACCTCGTGTGGTACTACGTGAAGGACGCCAACGGCGAAATCTATCCTGTGGTGAACTACATCGTGACAAGGTAAAGCGTCAACGACAGTTGCATTCCCATAAATGAAAAGGGGGGACGCGCCGATTGTTCGGTCGTGTCCCCTCTTTCGTTTTGAAGCAGTGACGGGTTCTTCTTTATTGCATCATCCGTCGCCACTTTCGATAGCCGAGGATGGCGATGACCACATAAAGCGCGTAAAGCGAGGCTTTGAAGGGGATGTCCTTGTAAAAATACAGGCAGCAGGTGACCACATCGACAACAATCCAGATGAGCCACTGCTCCAAGTATTTACGAGCCAAAGCCCAGATGCCCACGAACGAGAGGGCTGTGGTGAACGAGTCGGCCAGCGGCACCCGCGAGTCGGTGCAATAGGCCAGGAAAAGATAGAGTGCAAGCCAGATGCCCAGCGTGATAACGGTCCAGATGAGGGCCAGGCGGAGAGGGAAGTGGGTGATCTTGAGAGGTGAGTGGTGAGCGGTGAGCGGTGAGTTTTTCCTCGTCCAATTCCACCATCCGTACACAGTCATCGCCAGATAGTAGAACTCCATGCCGCAGTCGGCATAGAGTCCCTTCTGGTAGTAGAGCACGATGCCCAGCGACTGCATGGCAAAGCCTACTGCCCACAGCCAGATGCTGGCGCGATATTCCAGGAGGATATACGCCAAGCCAAGGGCTGTGGTCAGCATGTCGAGCCAGTGGGCTGCAAGAAATGATTCCATAGTTGTTGTTAGAACCTCAGCGTCAGGCTGCCCATAGCGGTGAAGCCAGCCGACGGGATGAAGCCTATCTGATAATAGCGGTTGTCGTTGGTGTGGCCGTAGCTTTCAGCGATGGCGGAATAGACCCATCCTGAGGAAGCATAGCGGCGGTTGAAGATGTTGCCGAGGTTGAGGCCAAACACCATCTCCTTCACGCCAGCGTGCTTCAGTCCGAGCGTGTAGCTCAGATTCACATCGGTACGGGCGAAGCAGGGCAGAGAGCGAGAGCGGTTCTCCGTATTGTCGAGATACTGACGACTGACGTAGTTGGTGTGCCACACGGCTTGGAATCCTTTGTGGTGGAAATTCACGAAACCATTCAGGATGACCGACGGCGAGAAGGCCAGCGTGGCATCGTTGTAGTGGAACTCGCGCAGTTCGTCGCCGTTGCCGTCGATGTGGTATTTCGCCATTGCCTCTTGGCGGCCTGCCACGTCGTCGCCATAGTCCCAGTCGTCCCAGTCCTCCACGTACTCAGTGAAGTCCTTCAGCTTGTTTTTGCTCAGGGCGGCATTGCCCTCAAGGGTCAGACAGGGCAGGATGTCCCAGGCTGCCGTCAGTTCAATACCCATGCGGTAGGAGTCCTTGATGTTGGTGGTGAGAAGCTCGCCTATCTCACTCTTCAAGCCTGTCTGCACAAACTGGTCGGTATAGTCCATGTAGTAGAGGGTCATTCCTGCACGGAAGGTAGGAGTGCCAAAGGTGTAGCCCAGCTCATAGTCGAGCAGCGATTCTGCCTTCGGTGCTGGGTAGTTGCCGTTGTCGGTGAAGTTGTTGCGCTCTGGCTCACGATGGCTGAGGGCCATAGAGAAGAAGGCGCGATGCGGGCCGTGGTGGTAGCTCAGGCCAGCCTTGGGGTTGAAGAAGTCGTACTTCTTGTCGATGTCGAGGTAATGCTTTTCGCACAAGCCTGTACTGCTGTTGCTGATGTACTTGTCATTGTAACCGCCTGTGATGTAGGCCACGTGGCGATACTGCAAGTCGCCGAAAACATCGAAATCGTAGTTGATGTGATAGGTGCCCTTGATGAAGATGTTGCCGTCGAACTTGTCGGCATCAGAGTCATAGTATTGATAGTTGCCACGGCTCATGACCAGTTGGCGCAGAATGTCATTGCTGATATAGAGCGCATGCCCCCTATTGTGTCCATGGAACTGTTGGAACGACACACCGCCGATGACGTCTCTTTTGCTGTCGTGGTAGTTCAGGTTCCACAGCGCGCCGTAGGTGTTCTGCCTCAAAGCCTTCTTGCGTACCCAGTCGGTACGCTTCACGCCCTGCAGGTCAGGGTAGTCGGCATTGGGAAGGCCCAGTTTCTTGACCTTGTTGTCGCTGCGAAACTCTTTGTAGTAGCCGTATCCGTGGGTGTAGTGGAGCGAGGCTGTCGACTTCCAGTGGTCGTCGATGTCCCAGACTGCCGACAGGATGTTGTGGTTCTGCCAGAAGTTATCGGTGGTCTTGTCCCACGGCTTGCCATTGTTCATCTGGTAGCGTTCAGTCTGGTAGTTGCCGTTGGCATCGCGTGCGAAACTGCCGTTCTCATCATAGCAGAGATGCTCATAGAGGCTGTTGTAGCGACCCAGTCCCACGTTGTATAGGTCTTTGTAGGTCTTGATGCCCGTGTTGGCACCATAGATTCCGTCCATCAGACTGAGGTCGTCGTTGCCTGCAGTCACGCCGTTCCAGGCCTGCCCGGTCTTCTCGAAGTTGCCGATGTTTTTGTATCGGATGACAAAATCATCCGACACGTAACTCAGGCCGCCATAATAGCTGCCGCTGCGGCCGCTGGTGCCGTGGATGAATCCGTCGGTGTTGGTCTCATGGTAGGCTCCATCGAAAACGAGATGGTCCCAGAGCAGTCCCGTGGAGAATTGTCCGCCGAGATGGAACGTGTTGTAGGAACCATAAGAAACATTGACTTCTGCCGAGGGCTTCAGCGAGGACTGGCGCGTGGAGAGGGCAATGGTTCCCCCGAAAGCGCCATCGCCATTGGTGGATGTTCCTACGCCGCGCTGTATCTGCACGCTACCCAGGAGGGAAGCGTACGAGTTCATGTTGGCCCAAAAGACCGTCTGGTCCTCAGGTGAATTGAGGGGAACACCGTCGAGGGTGACGTTGATGCGCGAACCGGCAGCGCCACGGATGCGCATATAGGTGGTGCCTGTGCCCACACCGTTCTCGCTCCAGGAGAGGATGCCGGGCGTCTGCGCAAAGAGGAAAGGCAGTTCCTTGCCCGTAGCAGAGAACTGTTGCAACTCCTGCTTCTTGATGTTTGCCACGGCGAAGGGTGCGTCTTTCGAAGCCCAGACGCCTTTCACCACCACTTCCTGAAGTTCCTCCATGCGGAGGGAGTCAGGGGTTTCGGGCTGCTGTGATATTGCAGCATGCGAAACCATAGGCAGAGCCGATGCACCGCCCATCATGGCATAACTAACCTTAGGCAGGGCCATAGCGCTGCCAGTCGTTGCGATGGCCAGAGCCATCATCAGTGTTTTCTTCATGTTTTTAGTTTACCTTTAAAATACGAATAAAGGGTTTCGCCCAGAATGTTCCTACGCCGGCATTATCCGGATCAGGTCAGAGGGTATCATCTCAGCCGCGGCACCTACCGCAGCACCCCTTAACTTGCGCTTTGCAAATCGCCAGCAAAGGTACAAAGAAATAACTAATTAAGAATAAAGTATGGCGAAATGCGACTTGGAATTAAGATTATTTAAGTACGTAGATGGGAGTCTGCCTTTGTTCTGCGCCTGCTATGGCAATTCATTCTCTGAGAGGAATTTCATACCATTGCGTTCAATGACCTGGCGGGTCAAGTCAGGTTGGTCGGTGCGAAGGATGAGGATGCCCTTGCCGTGAAAGAGGAACGAGTACATATAGGCAATGTTGATACCTGCTGCGGTGAAGGCGGCGACGGCATCGGCAGCACGTCCGGGCTCATCGTCGAGTTCGATGGCGAAGACATCGCTCAGCATCACTGGCAGGTCCGTTGCCTTCAACGCTTGGAGAGCCAGCTGCGGGTTGCTACAGATCAGACGGTAGATACCATATTCGGCAGTGTCGGCCAGCGTGGAAGCGATAATCTGGATGTGCGCTTGCTTCAGTACGTTCAGCACGCGGATGAGTGTGCCGGGACGGTTCTCGATAAAAATGGATAGTTGCTGGATGGTCATGGTTGATTGTTGTTTCGTTGTTGAGTCTATTCGGGAAAACAGGATATCGTTAATCTGAATCAGAATAACTTGCGAAGATCGCGAACGCGAACCGCCTTCTTCTCATCGCTTACGGCGAGGGTGCCTTTCGGCACGAGGCGCACCTTGGGCGTGACGAGGATCTCGTCTTTCAGCTGTCGGGTGATCGTGGCTGTGAGGTCCTGCAGGCGGCGGTAGTCGTCGGTGAACAGCTCGCGTAGCTCCACGTCGATGGTCATCGTGTCGCCTTCGAGGGTAATCAGGTAGTCGGTGCTCAACTCGGGGAATTGCAGCAGGATCTTTTCCACCTGTATGGGGAAGATGTTCACGCCCTTCAAGATGATCATGTCATCCGAACGTCCTTGCAGTCGGGCAATGCGACGGTGATGTCGTCCACAGGGACATTCACCCAGCAGGAAACGTGTCAGGTCACGTGTACGGTAACGCAGCAGAGGCATGGCCTCGCGGTTCAGGGTTGTGATGACCAGTTCGCCCAACTCACCATCGGCCACGGGTTCCAGTGTCTGTGGGTCGATAATTTCAACCAGGAAATAGTCCTCCCAGATGTGCAGGCCGTTCTGCTCCGTACATTCAAAAGCCACCCCCGGCCCCATCATCTCTGAGATGCCATACGAGTTGTAGGCTTTTACGCCCAGGTTCTCCTCTATCCGCTGCCGCTGTTCCTCACTGTGTGGCTCTGCCCCGATGCATAGTACCCGCAGTTGGGTGTCTCTCCGCGGGTCAACACCTGTTTCCCGCATGACATCATAGATGCGCGAGGCATACGAGGGGATGGCATGCAAGACAGTGGTGCCGAAGTCACGGATGAACTTGATTTGCCGCTTGGTGTTACCAGCCGCAGCAGGAACGGTAAGCATGCCCACGCGCTCAGCACCATATTGGAAGCCCAGTCCGGCGGTGAACATGCCATAGCCGGCGGAATTCTGGAACACGTCGTCGGGGCGTGCCCCCACCATCCACAGGCAGCGGGCAACAGCCTCTGCCCATTCGTCTATGTCCTTTTGGGTATGGAGTACCACCGTGGGGTTGCCTGTGGTGCCACTCGACGAGTGCAGACGCGTACATTGCCGCAATGGGACACAGGCCAGGCCAAAGGGGTAGTTCTGGCGCAAGTCATCCTTTGTGGTGAAAGGCAGACGGCGCACGTCGTCAAGTGATTGGATACTGTCTGGTGTGATGCCCAGAGCGCCTAACTGTTCGCGATAGAATGGCGCATTCATGCAGCGTCCAATGGTCAGCCGTAGCCGGTCCAGCTGCAATTGTTCCAGCTGTTTGCGTGGCATCGTTTCCAATTCGGGGTTGAAATACATTTCCTGGTTCATACAATCTTTTTCCTTGTTATTATTTAAGTAGTGTTGTTGTCGTAGATGGCAAATCGTGTCATGTCTTTTTCTTGCGAAGGTAGGCCAAAGCCTCGCGGAAGGTCTCCACATGGAGCAGTTGCATGGCTGTGAGATAAAGGCTTGCGGCCACGATCACCTTGATTAAAAGGGAAAGATAGAGGTTTCCGACAAACGACGCTGCCCACGCGGCGGCCAGTATGCAGGCGGCGGCGATGAACAGGAAGGGTAGGAGGTCGCGCAGGAAGAGCCAGAGCGACAGCCGCGTCTGTTGCCAGATAAGTCCCCACCACACGAAGACCCACGCGATGTTCACGCCCACGAAAGCACAGACCATAGCCGTGATGCCCCATGGGCGGCATGCAATGACGGCAATGACCTGCACGATGCCGAAGGCGATGGTATTTTTCAGACACACATCGCTACGGCCTTTGCTCACCAGGAGCTGATACATGAGTTGTTGCAAAGGCAGGAAAGCACCGCCGATGCACACAATCTGCATCAGTTGTGCGCTGCGGAGCCATTTCTCAGTGATGGCGATGGTGATGATTTCGGGTGCCGTCAGCGCCAGGCCGAACATGCAGGGGAAGGAGACAAACGAAGCAAAACGCAGCATCTTCCGGAATACGCGCACAAGGCGCTCGCGGTCGTCCTCCACCTGTCGCATGACAGGTTGGGCCACACTGACAATCATTCCCTGAATGATGCTGTACCCCATGAGGTTCCATTTCGCGGCCTGGTTGTAGTAGCCCACCTCGCGCTCGTTGAAGAATCGGCCCAAGAGCACGGTCAGGATATTGTTGTTGAGAATGGTGATGAGATTCGAGGCCATGATCTTCAAACTGAAAGGAAGAAGGGATTTCAGGGGGGAGAGAATATCTCGAGGAGCAAGGAGTGAGGAACTCCTTGAAAACAACGTAGGCTTCCACCCGCTGACCATCCATCGGCCGGCTGCTACGCCTGCGATGTAGACTATGTTCTGTGTGGCCAAGCCCCAATAAGCCATTCCTTTCCAAGCCATGATGACACCCACGGTGCCACTGACCACCAGGCTCGACATCATGATGATGGCGTTTTGCTTCACCTTCAGCTCACGCATGAGAATGGCGTTGTGGCAGATGCCAAGCGACGAAATGACAAAAGCGAGGAACGAATAGCGTGCCAGAGGGGTGAGCGACGGCTGGTGATAGAACGCGGCAATAAGCGGTGCGCATATAAATAAGATAAGGTATAGGGCAACGCTCACGGAGAGGCTGAACCAGAAAACGGCGTTCACATCCTCGTGGCGCAGGTCTTTCTTGTTGATCAACGCGATGTTCAGTCCGCTCTCCTGCAGGGCAATGGCCACGAGGGAGAACACCTGAAGCATGCCCACCATACCGTAGTCGGCCGGTGTGAGCAAGCGGCCCAACATGATGCCAAAGGCGAGGTTGAGCAGTTGCATCACCCCGTTTGACATGCCTCCCCAGAAGAGGCCGCGGGCTGTTTTGTCTTTCAGGTTTTCTTCCATTGCTTTTGAGGGTGGGGGGCAGCGGCAGCCGCTGCTTGCAGGACATGATGGCTATTTGAAGCGGCGTCGGCCAGTGAGGATGCGCAGGCGGTTCTTGAGGGCCTTGCCGATGATGGAGAAATTGCCATAGCGCAGGTTGAGCAGCAGTTCTTCCAACGAGCGCGACACTTTCAGCCACGGATGCTCCCAGGCATGAACACGGTAGAGCCGCTCCTTGAAGGCCACATGCTCGATGACGTGGCGTGGGTGGCGCAGGGGGAATTGCATCTCGTGGCGCTTCATGGTGAAGATGCGGCGGTAGGCACGTGGCGTGGTATGTATGCTTCCTGTGAAGTGGGTAGAGTCAGCAGTGAGCCCCATGTTGTTAATCTGATTCTTGGTAGGCATGATGGCCAATGCAGAATTGAGAATCATGCTCGACCAGAAGATGGTCTCGTAGTATTCCTTGCCCGATGCCCGATGGTCGTGGAGCATCTGCAAGAACTTGCGGTTGTAGCGGCGCTGCTTCATGACGGCCTGCAACTGCTGCATGGTCTGTTCATCGTCGAGAAACGAATACTGCCCGTCCCACTGGTCGATGACCCTTCGCCAGGAGGCCCATCCCCAGATGTTGCAGGTTTGCGTGAAGAAATAGTCGGCATCGACATCCTTCGTCTCTTCGTCGATGTTGAAACCGCTGACCATCCAGATGCGGTCATCGTGCTCGTAGCGGTCGAGCATTTCTTTGCAGAAAGGGAAGAACGACTGTGTGGGCACATCGTCGTCTTCCAGCACGATGCACTTGTCCACGATGCTGAAGGCCCACTTCTGCGAGAGATATTCCGAAGGGTCGCAGCCGTAGTTCTGCTCCTGGTATCTGCGATGCACCTGACATTGCCAGTCGATTTCGTCATCGCCGACCACCGCCCGACAAGCCTCAATGCCTGGCAGGTCGCGGTCGCCACGCGGGCCGTCCTGGTAGAGGAAGAGTTTCGCGGGCCGAGCCTTCCGCACCTCGTCGAACACCTCTTTCAGGTGGTCGGGGCGGTTGAAGAACAGAATCAGCACCGCCACATCGGTCTTTGCTGGATATTTCATATCATTGATTTTTCCGTGCAAAAGTAATGATTTTTGTGCAATTATCATACATGACAACTAAAAAATGATTACCTTTGCAGCGTTTTTTCAGATTATAGGCGACAACGGATGGGAAAAAAGATTGAATTGTTTAAGGCGTCTTGGTCGAAGGCGGTGGCTGCAACACGCAAGCTCTTCACGATTCAGAAGGAGGAGCGTTGGCTCGCTTGTTGTGGTCTGCTCTATTGCATTGCCCTTCAGGTGCTGATGTTCATAAAGTACGGAGAGCGCTTTATGGCTCGTGGCGCGTTCTGGGAGCATATCGTGAAAGACTTCAATATCTCGGGCTTCGACCCCTACGTAGACCTCATCGTCTCGCAGTGGCGGGTGATGTACGCCTTGTTCCGCCACCCTCTGATATCGGTTTTCCTTTATCCCTTCACCAAATTCAACGAAATGCTTATGGCCTTCGGGCTGCCCAACTGTGCCTTTTTCATCACAGCCACGGTCTACACTATCTTGGGCGTATATAGCATGTTGTGGCTCTTCCGCACACTGCGCCACGTAGTAGGATTGGCTTGGGGCGGCGCTATGTTGCTCACCGCATGGTTTTTCAGTTTCGCCTCCATCATGCTGGCCGTCTTCGTGCCCGACCATTTCGCCATATCGCTATGTGTGCTGATCTTGACTACCTATCTCAGCGGCATGTGCATGCTACGCGGCAGAATGATCAAATGGTGGCAGCTGGCGCTGATGTTCACCTTTTCTGCAGGCGTGACACTGACCAACAGCGTGAAAATTATACTATCGGCCTTGTTCGTGAACCGTCGGGAGGCACTTCGTCCGCGTTTCTGGCTATTGGCTTTCGTATTGCCAGCCACACTGATGTTCGGCACATATAAATACATCTATGATGAGATTTACATGCCAGAGAGACAGGCGATAGAGGCCAATGAGATCGTGCGGGCGCAGAAAGACAAGAAGTTTGCCAATCAACGGAAACGTGCCAAGAAACGCGAGGCCGAGCGGCGCAAGCACCAGATAGCAGAAGGAGATTATTTCCAATGGACCGACAAGGACTTGTCGCGCACACGCTCCATCACGGAGAATATCTTCGGTGAGAGCGTCCAGCTGCATCAGGATCACCTGCTGAAGGACGTGAACCGCGGCCGCCCAGTGTTTGTCAGCTACGACTATTGGGCACAGTATATCGTGGTGGCATTGGTCATACTTCTGTTCCTGGCTGGTGTCGTGGCCGGCATTCGCGAACCGCTGATGTGGATGCTCTTGTCGTGGTTTGTTTTCGACATGACCATCCATCTGGGCTTGGGCTTCGGACTGACAGAGGTGAGCATCATGGGTGCCCACTGGATGTTCATCATCCCCATCGGGACGGCCTACCTGTTGCGCAGAATGTCAGGGCACTGGAAGGTGGCTCTGCAAACGTTGATAGGCTTGCTTGCCCTATACCTTATTATATATAATGGGAGTCTCCTTGTCAAGTATATGACACTCTGAGGAAAAACACACGACAAAAATCACCCATTTGTGAAACGTAGGGTTCACTCATCGAAGAACTCTAACCGCTGCACGTGGCCCGTGAGGTGGTCGAGTTCGGGCAGCTGCATGTAGTCGCCAAACTGTGTGGTCAGCATCCGATGGTAGTTGCCGGGCACGGAGAGTTGCAGACCCTCGAACTCATGGGTGGTCAGGGGGAAGATGTCGCGCTCGTCATAGATGATGTGGAACGGTATGCCGTAGTCATAGGTCAGCGTTTTGCCACAGGTCAAACGGCTGATGAACCGCAGGAAGGGGAACGTCAGGTGCTTGTTCGTCCAGGTGATGACCCGTATCTTTCGCATGGCCAAGGGCAGGTTGCGGCTGGTGCGGAATATTTTGAAGCAATGGGCCTGCAAGGGTTCGGCCAGCAGATGCGTCCACAGGCGCTGATGGCAGAAAGGAAACAAGTCGATGAAGATGCCCCGCTCGCGGAAAACGCTGTCGTAGTTGCCTTCGTCTAAGAACGAATGGCGGTCGCGGAGCTTTCCGAAGAAGTAGAAATAGTTCTTGTCCGTGTCGTTGGTTTGCAGGGCCACGTCGTCGGGAAGCTCCTGCGGTAGCACCTTCATCAGGCGCAGGTAGTCGCGGCGCAGGAAACCCACGTCGAGGTCGTCGTCCCAGGGGATGAACCCGTTATGTCGGATGGCGCCTAAAAGCGTACCGCCATAGAGGAAATAGGGAATGTCATGACGGCGGCATACCTTGTCGAGCAGGTCCATCAATTCCAGCATCCGCAGCTGCTGGCGGCGCAGGGCAGAGCCGTCGGGATTGAATCGGCGGCGCAGTTCTTCCTGAACAGACGGGGAGAGCGGTTGTTTGTTTTCTTCCATACATTCAAAAGCTATCGTGCCTGCAAAGTTAGTGCTTTCCTGCCAAAAACGGGAAACACCACGTGCTTTTCAAGGCAAATTGTCATGAATTTCACAATAATTATGAATGATGAATGAAGATTTGTGAATTATATTACCTACCTTTGCACGGACAATTAACAATCAAGCGACTATGACAATAGGATACACCACCGGGGTCTACGACCTCTTCCATATCGGACACCTCAATCTCTTGAAGAACGCCAAGGGCATGTGCGACAAACTCATCGTGGGCGTCACCGTCGACGAGCTGGTGGCCTATAAGGGTAAGCAGTCCATGATTCCCTTCGAGGACCGCATTGAGATTGTGCGCAGCATCAAATATGTCGACGCCGCCGTGCCACAGTACGACATGGACAAGTTGGCCGCCTGCAAGAAACTTGGTGCCAAGTTTCTTTTTGTGGGCGACGACTGGTATGGTACTGAGAAATGGCAGGCCTACGAGAAGGAATTTGCCGAGGCAGGCATTCAGATAGTCTATTTCCCCTATACCAAGGGTATCTCTTCCACGCAGATCACCAAGGCGCTCAATGCCGTGCGCGGACATAACTTAGAGGACGTAAAATAAGCAGCAATATGATTGACAAGGATTTTTGTTTGAGTTCCTACATCGCTTTCCGCTACATTTGGCGCGATGATATGGATTTCAAGCCTGGCATGCACCATCGCCTGTTTGAGAGTGTGCCCGCCACAGAACGCATCGGAGTGAAAACATCTGCAGACATCGACTGCGAGATACAGCGACAGTTCGACGACCTGTATCGCCAATACAACAGTATCGGCATTTTGCTCTCAGGTGGCATGGACAGCGCCTGCCTGGCTTCCTACCTGAAACCTGGCAGCCACGCCTATACCTTCACGGCGCCCGACACGCAGGTGTTCAATGCCGACGAAGAGCGGGCTGCCGCCTATTGCAAGAAGTTTGGGCTGCAGCACCACTTCGTGGAAATCACCTTCGACGACTACAAGCAATACACCCCAACGGTGATGGCCACGAAATGCGCCCCTGTCCACTCCATCGAACCACAGATTTATAAAGCTGCTTTGATGGCACGTGAGGATGGGGTGGAGTTAATGATCGTGGGCGAGAGCGCCGACCTCATCTTCGGAGGCATGGACAAGCTGATTTCGCGCGAGTGGCTCTTCGACGATTTTGTCAAGCGCTATACATTCCTCGATCCGCAGTTGGTGCTCAGCAACCCCGTGGACATGAGTCCGCTCTACGAGCGCTATCGCCAAGGAGAGCACATCGACTACATGACGTTCATGGACGATGTGTTTGCTATCGAGAGCTCCAGTTCGTACCTGAATGCTTTCGGTACGGCAGAGATGCCTTACTACGATCCGTATGCCCGTCTGGTCATGAGCGAGCCGCTCGACATGAACCGCGTGCGTAATGGCGAACCGAAATACCTCGTTCGCGGGCTATATGCCATGAAATATCCTGAGCGCGAGATACCGTTCAAAATACCCATGCCGCGCCCCGTCGATGCCATCTTCAAGGACTGGCAGGGGCCTGTGCGCGAAGAGTTCCGCAAGGACATTCCCATGGACACACTGACGGGCAACCAGAAGTGGCAGCTATGGTGCGCAGAACAGTTCCTTGATACATATTTCGCTTAGATATACCCATAAAAATATCTTTAGGAAGTTAAATAATTATAAATAATTAAGTGTTCGCGCGTCAACTTGTCGCGCGAACACAAAAATATAAGTACCTTTGCAGTCCGATTATTGAGGGGGTACGCTTAGAGCCCCCGTGAGCACCGTGTAAATAGCTGTGGCTCTGGCCGGTCATGGCGGTTTGTGAATCGCTGCTCAAACAAGGGAATTTAAATATTGTTTTTTAGTAGTAACCATTAAAATTAAAATGAACACTTTAAGTTACAAGACGATTTCCGTAAACAAGGAAACTGCACAGAAGGAGTGGGTGGTCGTCGACGCTACCGATCAGGTGGTGGGCCGTCTGGCTTCGAAAGTGGCTAAGCTCATCCGCGGAAAGTACAAGCCCACATTCACCCCGCATGTTGACTGTGGCGACAACGTAATCATCATCAATGCCAAGAAGGCTTACTTCACAGGCAAGAAAGAGACCGAAAAGCTCTACACACGCTATACCGGTTATCCCGGTGGACAGCGCTTCAACACGCCTGCTCAGCTGCGTCAGCACCCCTATGGTATGGAGCGCATCCTGCGTCACGCCGTGAAGGGTATGCTGCCGAAGGGTCCCCTCGGACGCAGACTGCTCAAGAACCTCTTTATTTATGACGGCACAGAGCATCCGCATGAAGCTCAGAAGCCCAAGGCAATCGATATTAACCAGTATAAATAAGAATAAGGTATGGAAATGATTAATGCAATTGGTCGCCGCAAGAGTGCCGTAGCACGCGTTTACGTCACAGAAGGTACAGGCAAGATTACCATCAACAAGAAAGACCTTACGGAATATTTCCCCTCAGCTATCCTGCAGTATGTGGTGAAGCAGCCGCTGGAGTTGCTCGAAGCTACAGGAAAGTACGACATCAAGGCTAACCTCGACGGCGGTGGTTACACCGGACAGAGCCAGGCCCTGCGTCTGGGCATCGCCCGCGCACTGGTGAAGATCAATGCCGAGGACAAGAAGAACCTCAAGAACCACGGATTCCTGACACGCGACAGCCGCGAGGTGGAGCGCAAGAAGCCGGGTCAGCCGAAGGCACGTCGTCGCTTCCAGTTCAGTAAGCGTTAATGACACTGGACATCGTTTAGTATCTAAACTCATGAGACTTGGGAAACGGGTTGGCAGGCAGGTGAAGATTTCACTCACTTCTCACCTCTCATTTCTCACCCCTCATTCCCAATTACCCATGGGCTGATTCTAACAAGAATTCAAAAAGAAAGTAAACAACAATTTAAAAAGCATTTAACAAAATGGCAAGAACAAATTTTGACATGCTGCTGCAGGCTGGCTGCCACTTCGGCCACCTCAAGCGCAAATGGAATCCCGCCATGGCTCCCTACATTTTCATGGAGCGCAATGGCATTCACATCGTTGACCTTCACAAGACCGTGGCCAAGATTGATGAGGCCGCTGAAGCTTTGAAGCAAATCGCAAAGTCGGGCAAGAAAATTCTTTTCGTTGCTACTAAAAAACAAGCCAAGGACATCGTCGCCGAGAAGGCTACGTCTGTCAACATGCCGTATGTGAACGAGCGCTGGCCAGGTGGTATGCTCACCAACTTCCCGACAATCCGCAAGGCTGTGAAGAAAATGGCCAACATCGACAAGATGATGAGCGATGGTACGTTCAGCAACCTGTCGAAGCGTGAGATCCTGCAGATCAGCCGTCAGCGTGCCAAGCTGGAGAAGAACCTCGGTTCTATCGCCGACCTGACCCGTCTGCCGTCAGCTCTGTTCGTGGTCGACGTGATGAAGGAGAACATCGCCGTGCGCGAGGCTAACCGCCTGGGCATCCCCGTGTTCGCCATCGTCGACACCAACAGCGATCCTAACGACATCGACTTCCTGATTCCTGCCAACGACGATGCCAAGGACTCCATCGAGGTGATCCTGAACGCCTGCTGTCAGGCCATCGCCGAAGGTCTCGAGGAGCGCAAGGCCGAGAAGGCCGACGAGAAGGCTGCTAAGGAACAGGCCGAAGAGGCTGAGGACGCACACCCCCGTGCACGTCGTGCCCGCAAGGAAGAGGCTCCCGCCGCTGAGGAAGCTCCTGCTGCTGAGGAAGAGGCTCCCGCCGCTGAGTAATCAGACAACAGAATTATTAGAATTATTAATCGTAAATTCCGTAAATTGTAAATAGTATTATGGCTTACAAACCCAATATGGAAGACATCAAGAAGCTCCGCACCATGACAGGTGCAGGTCTGGCTGACGTGAAGAAAGCGTTGACCGAGGCCGAGGGAGACTTCAACCAGGCTAAGGATCTGCTCCGCGAGCGCGGACTGGCCATTGCCGCCAAGCGTTCTGACCGTGAGACTTCTAACGGTTGCGTCCTCGTAAAGGCTGTCGACGGCTTCGCCGCCATGATCGCCCTGAAGTGCGAGACCGACTTCGTGGCCAATGGTGCCGACTTCATCGCCCTGACACAGAGCATCCTCGATGCTGCTATCGCCAACAAGTGCGCTGACCTCGAGCAGGTGAAGGAACTCACCCTGGCCGACGGTCAGAAGGTGCAGGACGCTGTGACACAGCGCTCTGGTATCACGGGTGAGAAGATGGAGCTCGACGGCTATCTGACCCTCGCTGGCGACAATATCGAGGTCTACGACCACATGGGCAAGCACATGCTCTGCACCATGGTTCAGACCAACAAGCTCGCTCAGGACGCTGGTCACAAGCTGGCTATGCAGGTGGCTGCCATGAAGCCCGTTGCCCTTGACGCCAAGAGCATGCCCCAGGCTATCCTCGACGAGGAGTACAAGACCGCCGTGGAGAAGACCAAGCTGGAGCAGGTCGAGAAGTATGTGGACAGTGTGCTGAAGAAGGCTGGCATCAACCCCAACCTCGTTGACAGCGAAGACCACATCGAGAGCAACATGAAGAAGGGCTGGCTCACTCAGGAGGAGGCCGACAAGGCTCGCGAACTGAAGGAGAAGGCTGCTGCCGAGAAGGCTGCCAACCTGCCCGCACAGATGATCGAGAACATCGCCAAGGGTCGCGTGCAGAAGTTCCTCAAGGACAACTGCCTCGTTGACCAGGAGTTCCAGTTCGGCGACGGCGACAAGGAGACCGTCACCGCATGGCTCGCCCGTCAGGACAAAGAGCTCGCCATCTGCGACTTCAAGCGCTTCACACTCGTTGCTGAGTAGTCCTCACGACAAACAGTTTTCAAGGTGTCTGGTTTCGAAAGGAGCCAGACACTTTTTTTGTGAACCTTGCCTTGGCCGAAGCCCCTCGCATCCGGAAATGAAAAGAAAAACAATCATTCCTTTTGCATTTCCCCCCCTTTTTTTTGTAACTTTGCCATCAATAAGATGGCGAACTTACTCTGTCTCGGCAAAAAAGAAAGTATTTTCTTTGTTTTACTCTCGACTTTTCGTAACTTTGTAAGAATTCTCAGCTTTTCTTTATATAAAGGCGGTCTGGGAGATTGAGGAAAATCTGGGTTACAAATTGGCAACCGTACTCAATTCCACATTCTGCTATGAATTGCTTTCAATGAACACCTGATGCTGAGCCAGCAACCATTTATGACTCAGCATCGGGTGCAAAGGTAAACAAATATTTTGAAAGAACCAAATCCATACCCAACTTTTTCTTCTGAGCTTGCTCCTCGCTCATTAAGCAGATTGCGGCATCTTTTGTGGCACCTGCCAGAAAAGTGCGTATTAGGCTACGTCCTTTTACTGATTTTTATGCGGATTATTCTTGTGTTTCGTTTTCTTTTACTACCTTTGCACACATAATTCATAACAGATAGATTACCTATGGCAAAGATTAATGTCCAGAATACGGAGATAACCATCGTTTCGCACAATGACGATGACTACATTTCGCTGACCGATATGGCTCGTAGTCAGTTGCAAGAGCACATTATCTTCCGTTGGCTCAGTCTAAAAAGCACAATTGAGTACCTTGGTGAATGGGAAATGCTTTACAACCCCAATTTTAATTGTACCGAATTCGGTACATTTAGAAATATGGCAGGCAGTAATAACTTTGTTCTGTCAGTCAAGACTTGGATAGAAAAGACAGGTGCCATTGGTATCTTTTCTAAAGCGGGTCGCTATGGTGGCACTTATGCCCATCGCGATATTGCCTACCACTTTGGCATGTGGATAAGCCCTAAGTTCCAACTGCTGTTGGTGAAGGAATACCAACGACTGAAAGCCGAGGAACAGAAAATGTTGGGATGGACAGCAAAGAGGGAACTATCCAAGATAAACTACCATATTCATACTGATGCCATCAAGAGCCATCTGATACCAGAAGAAATCACTTCTGCACAGGCGAGTATCATCTATGCAGAAGAAGCCGATGTTTTGAATGTGGCTATGTTTGGAATGACTGCTAAGCAATGGCGCGAGGCTAATCCTGAATTGAAAGGTAATATTCGTGATTATGCCACTATCAATGAATTGATATGCCTCTCAAACATGGAGAATATCAATGCTGTGCTTATCAACGAGGGTGTTCCACAAAGCGAGAGACTCATAAAGCTTAATCAGATTGCTATTCAACAAATGCAAGTGCTAGAAGGAAATAGCAGTAGGAATCTTCTCAAGTGATAAACTCTTCCTATTGTTATTTGAAGAGTTGAATATCAGTCGCAGTTAACAGATTGAATAATTGGGATTCATTTTATACGAACACATGTATGATCTGTTAGATACACTCTATCATACACCGTCTCTATTGTTATTCCTTCAAATCCATATAGTGTGCGATAAGTTCCCATTGGTATATTGACGCAGAGCCAAAAGTCCTTAATACCAGGATTCTCTTTCTGATAGGAAGTTATCTTTGCCTCTTTCTCTGCTATTGCTTTCAGAACAAATTCATGCTCTATTGTAGTGGCACCTCTTGCTGGATAGGAATATGTTACTATTGACTTTTCCAGTGGCTTGTCAATTACTATGTCCCTTATATAATGATAAGGCTTGGCCCATTCTGTGAGAAATTCCTGGGTGTCATCTCCAATATCGATATAATCGCCATTGTCAATACGCTTTTGCATCTCTGCGTAGACTTCTTCTTGAATACTTTCTTTTTCTGGCCTCTTTAAATTACTTTTCTGCAAATCAAATAAGAGTGCGAAATTGAATCCAAGTCTATAGTTTATAACTTCGCCCTTAGCATCTTGTGATTCTTCTATATACTTACAAATCTCGCTTGTTATTTTCTCTGCAGCCAAGGGGTTCTTAGCACCTTTTCCTCTTGATATTTCTGGATGACACTCTATTACTTCTATACCCACTGTTTTGTCTCCAAACTTGAAAAGAAAGTCTGGACTTTCAGAATCGGTTATAAGATTCCTAGCTTCTTGTTCATCATAGCCGAGTTCCTTCATTATGGGTAGAATGCTTTGAAACTCCCTTTCCTTTTTTATATCGTCTCTAGTCATTGGGGAAAAATGAAAGGCTTACTACTTTTCTATTGATTGTTTTGTTCATCAATGGTAAAACTATTTCCAAAACGCTTACGCCCCTCAGCTTCTGCATTACGACGAGCATTCTCCTTTTCTTTTTCACTAGCCATCCATTCAGAGATTTCATTCTTGTCATAACGTTTTAACCATGCAGAAGATAAACGTGGAAAATCCTTCGTGTCCTTGTCAATGACTATCTTCTCATGAGATTTGGGATTTTCGATAACGATGCGGTATCCGGAAGCCTGCACAAACGGAATAAGCCAACGCATATTTTTGTTCCATGCACTAACGCCATCTGCAATCTCGTCAATTTGAGGGGTAGAAGAAGAACGTGAACTACTTTCCATTTGGGAGGCTGCAAAATATCTAGCAAGACCTCGAATAAAAAAAGATGGCATAATCTCTAAAGATTTGTGAATAAGTTAAACGATTTTTGCAATTGTTTTGCCTTCTGAATCGGTGATTGTGAAATGGCAACCTGTGAGACGGAATGCTTTGTGGATCTTGTAAAAGGGGCGGTCTAACGTATAGGTACTGCTATCTTTTATCATTTGATTGGCAACCCTTTGGCAGTTCTGAAGGTCACTACGCTTTACAGTATCCGTTGTCGTGTCAATAGCATTCTTAATAACTTTCTGTAATTCCCTGTCCCACACTTCTCCATACTCATCTCTGACTATTTCTGGGATATTATACTTTTTACGCACTGCTTCTTGACGATTTTTGTATGGTATAACAATACAATAGTTGACAATAAGACAACATATGAGAGTCGTTATTGGGGTAAAGAAAAAGATAGCCATACCGACTTCTCCGTTCTGTAGCGCCTGAATACCACATAAGGGGAACACGATGAATAAAAAAATATTAAGAAAAACTGCATAGGAACTATGTTGGATTTATAATAGTAAGTGAATAAACACGCGGTGTCAGATCCTTCTATATCATATTAAATTTCAACTCGAAGTGATATGTGCCATCATAATTGTCTCGATAGCTTACAACACAACCTTGTGACCCACCGTTTTGATGTACTTGATCCAAAAGATATGGATGATATGAAGGTGCAAGCCAGATAGGTTCACCTTGCCCGACAATATAGTATGCAGCTTGATTTGCCCAACTTGGTATACGAGCTATCACGTTTATATTATTGGGCATTGTTCTATCTTGACGAGAATCTATAATATTAGCGATTTCCCAAAAGACATCTTCATCAAGTTCTATGTCTATAGTGTCATATATATAATGTGTGTCAACAAACCGAAGACCAGAACTATCTTTATCAACAAAATTTGCCGTACTTTCTGTTCCGACATAATTTGCTTTTGGAACAGGTATATTATATAACTGGGCAGTAAGATCTCTCAACCACAAACGAGTTATGTCTTCATCATTATGGTTGCCAGAGATATAGTCGTAATATAATTTTATCAGAAGATTATGATTAGACATATAGTTTTTGTCTGCACTAATTGCACCGACAAGGAAATTTTCTTTTTGTAGAATTCTCTTTGTCAGTACTTTCGCTTTTAAATCCATAATCGTGCAGAATAAGTTGTCATCGTCCAAATAAACATGAATATTCCCGTCTTCGTTTAGTGCATGACATATTACATTTTGCCCATCCTTGAGTCGATTAAGAATGGTTTGACACATTTGCAATTCAATCATTGACATAGACCTGAAATTGAGTGGATACAGTATGTCAATGCTTTTTGTTCTGCTATTAATTTCCATGTTCATCATTGCATATAACGATATCTATAATTAAATTGATTTTGCTATTATAATCTTGGTATACTTCTTGATACCCTTATTGTAAACCATGCGTCTCCATCATCATAGTATCTATACATGGTAATATACCCAAACACTCCCTTGTTTTTTTCTGCCAACTCTATAATTTCATCATTATAAATCATTGCAATATCTTCTCCATCCAGAGTTGTACATGTACCTATACCATATTGGGTAATTATAAGTACTTTATAAGGCGTTGCCGAATCACCCGACATATAGTTCTTGACTGCATCAATGATTCTTGTTTCCACGTTATGTTCAGCTACAGAATGGGCATATTCTTCAATATAGTCCATCGCCTCTTCCGATGCCCGTTTGAAAAGAGACTCACCACTTTTGCGTTTAGAAACAGACAGGGTAATATCTAACGTGCCTGTGAGAGGAAACAAGTGGTATTCTGTAATTTTTCCCAATACGAACCCAGCTTCTCTTATCCAGCTTTTAATCGCCTCGTCAAAAATGAAATTGAAAATAATCTCACCATCCAATGAATAGAAAATATCAATATTATCTAAACCTAAGCATGGTCTGCCAATCATAAGGAAAGGCCTAGGCTCTTTACCTTCTTCATAACGTTTCATATATCTTGTTATGATGTCTATCTGTTTCTTGTCACTGATATGACATTCGTGTGTGCAGAAATCAAAGTCCTCGTCACCTTCCTCTGGGACTACAACTTCCATCGAAATATGCTTGCCTCCTTCAGGATGATCTGATACTTCATAAGACTCTTCATTATGGGTTTTCTTGACAGATGCCGCCGGGGTTGATTCCTTATGTTGACTCTTCTTGATGGATTCTTTCTTCTTTTTTGTGGGACGTTCTTCAATATCTTCTCTCAAATGGAAAACGAACTCAGACTGGTGCATGGAGTCAAAAGTCCAGAATAATATTCCAGTCAAGTATGTGACATGAAGATCCATAAAGATACCTCCACGCTCTGTCATCATTGGTACATCTGGCAAGGCAATGACAAATCCGTATTCGTTGATGGTATCCTTTATCTCTTCATTATGTATGTCAGCAATGATATTATTGGCATAGGGTAAGTAATAACAGTATTCACCTTTGCTGTTTTTTCGTCCCACAAGAATTATCATTCGAGCTGCAAGCTTCCTGCGAAAATCGGGTATGAACTTTTCTAAGTCCATGATGTACGTTCTATCATCAAGCCACTCATAGCTATTGTCCTTGGGGTTTTTAAGGAAAGGAATTTCAAATTCTGGGAATGGTTCATCTGTTACACCATCCTTATCCCTATAGATGTCCTCAAAGGGCATATCTTCAAACAAATGGCGCGGATTTTCGAAAGAAATCTTGAAACTTGCATCAAATCTCTCAATGAACTTACAGGGCATCTTCTCGTCTGTGAGATAAAGCCAGATTTTGCCATTGTCAGAAGCAGCTACATAACCAACACGCCTGTCATCAAGATAGGCAGCAATAGCCAATTTGTCTTTGGCGTTATCTGGTTCCTTAACAAGATAAAGATTACTGCCCTCATCTAAGGAATCTAACACGTCTTCCCAATCATCAGGGCACTGATAAGGAAGTCCACGAACTAAAGTGCGAACATCTCCGTATGCATCAACGGGCATCTCATAAACTTTACTGACTCGCATATCGATGAGTTTTAAGTTTTATTTCTGTTAGGCATAGAAGAAGCGTGAACCTCCTTTATCTTCCCCGAGGCCGTGGAAATTGCCCAAACGTAGAGATAAGTTCAGCCCACGCCTATCGCGTGAGCATTCACCTTATCTTTTCTTTCTACGTTATTTCAAGCAACGTTGTCCTGTTGAAATTTTCCACGTTTCGGGGGACAAGAAGAGAAAGCGAACGCTAAATCTTAACCAATATGTCTTTGTAAACCGCTTAAGCGGAATCCTGATGCAAAATTACTCAAACTTTGCCACATAACCAAACAATTTGTATTAAATAAGGTGTTTTTGTCTATTTATTCTTTGCCCTTTGCTAGAAAATACTTAATTTTGCAAGCAAAATAAAATAAAGAATATGGCAGAGAATCAAAAAGAAAGACTTATAGTGAGGAATTTTGGTCCTATAAGTAATCTGGACATTGAAATTCGTCCCTTGACACTATTCATTGGCACACAAGGCAGTGGAAAGAGTACAATATCAAAGTTGCTGACTATTTGCCGAGATTTACGATGGTGGTTATTGTTATTAGAGAATGCAGAATCTGAAAAGATTATGAAACCTTTTTATGATTTTGCCATCAATGAGTTTTTCCAAGAGGATAGTTATATTTATTACACAGTAAATGGAGGTATCTTAAGATATGAACATGGAATCTTTAGCTTCAAATCTGAGGTAGTTGATGCTGACATCATAAAAGAATATATTAGTTATTCGAATACAAAACTGATGCATAATTCTCTCGTTCCTATTAGTGAGATGGAGGATAAGCTTTCAAATAATATAATGGATGCCAATGCGCGCATGATACTCTATATTTTGGCAGAACGCAATCTTGTAGGAAACCTGTCGGAATCATTGGCTTCAATGCTGACGGCACAAGTGCCCCTGCCTAAGCCGATGATGGAATATATGAGTATGTTCGAAAGAGCAAAGAAGGAATATCCGACATATAACATTCCATTCTTTGGAGTGAAATTCATAAAGAAAGAAGGACGAGAACGAATTGAACTGCAAGGAAAGAACAAGGATTTACCCCTTAGCGCATGTTCTTCTGGCTTGCAATCTGCCATCCCGATGTTAATGGTAATAGACTACGCTTTAAAGATGGAATGCTTTGACGCATTTGTCATTGAAGAACCAGAGCAGAATCTTTTCCCGGAGAATCAATTTGAAATCCTTGGTTTCATCACTTCAAAATTTTGGGTAAAAGAGCAGTGTCAATTTGTCATTACCACCCACAGTCCCTATATGCTTTCGAGTCTGAATGTCTTAATGTTGGCGTATAGGCTCCATCAAAATGAGGATGTACGTGAGCGGGTAGATGAAATCGTAAAGCCTGGATTTACTGTCAATCCAGATAATGTGGCTGTATATTCACTCTATCCTGATGGTAAGGAGTATTGTAGGAGTTTGATTTCGGAAAAGACAGGACTTGTATCTGTAAACGAACTGGATTCTGTATCGGAGATTATTGGCGATGATTTTGAACGTCTTTATTCTCTATACCTTCAAACCAAGAAAAAGAAGTAGATGATATGGCAGTAAACCAAGCGGCTATAGACCATTTGAGGCTTGACGAGGCTTTCGATATAGAGACATACAAACCGTTTAACGACTGTTGGACGGTAAAGATGGACAGAGAACTAATGGTAGTTGATGATGACATCGAAAAAGTGTCTCGTTTCTCTGATGATGAGGCAGAACTCCAAAGGGCCTTACTCGTAATCAATGAGAACTATCGACAGATTGTCTTATTATCTATTGACAACAAACTTATTAAAGAACATGAAGGTGGTATTGCCGATAGCGCATTGTTTGATGAAGAACAATTTCGATTTATCGAATTCAAGACCAATGCTTATGGCAACTCTGAGCAAGCGGTCAGGGATACATTTGACAAAGCTACAGATCAATTAAAGGAAACCATTCATGTCTTTAAGGACAGATTACAGAAAGTAAACATTCAGTTTGAAGATGCTGTTACTTTGAGTTGCCATATCGTCATTTCTCATAGATTTCCCAAAAGCAGAGCAGTAAAACAAGAATATCAAATTCGCTTTGCAGATGATAATGACAACATTCCATTGTCTTTTGCAGAAAAGACTTATTGGTAATTGAAAGTGCCTATAGTAGATTCTTTAGTTAGAAGTTGTATATCGTAGTCTACATCTCCTAAAGTAAATAGTTCGCCTGTTTCAGCATGCTATGCTGCAATTAGGTTCCATAGAAGGGTGTAGCCTAATACCTAAAACAAGATAATCAAGAGAATTAAAAAGACGGCAAGTGAAATAAAAGTCTTGATAATAAACGCATTATGCGAATATAACAAATTCCTTTCGTTTCCTTAAAAATCCTTATAATT
>Ga0310695_10004374_pt1 | contig 26163 bp, 22 predicted proteins | sample RumenRJG_04DNA_FD_203882 | JGI IMG/M metagenome (GOLD analysis project Ga0310695, IMG submission 203882) | Bovine rumen microbial communities from Lethbridge, Alberta, Canada - RJG_04 (v2) (version 2) | ecosystem: Host-associated > Mammals > Digestive system > Stomach > Rumen | place: Canada... | reverse complement strand
GAACAGCTTCGCCTCCGCCACGACTACCGCGAGACGCTTTCCGACCTTATTCTCGACACGTTCACGGTGTGGTCCGACTGGTGCCGCGCGCGCGGCATCATCACCCGCAACGAGGCCCACGGCTCGCCCTCCAACTGGCTCGACTTCTACGCTCTCTCCGACATCCCCGAGACAGAGATGTTCAACAAGGATCGCAACATCCTCGTTTCGAAATTCGCGTCTTCGGCGGCCCACGTGAAGGGCACGCGCCTTGTCGCCAGCGAAAGCTGCACGTGGATCAACGAACACTTCAACGCCACGCTCGAGGAGGTGAAGGTGTTCCTCGACAGGCTCTTCCTCTCCGGCGTCAACCACATGTACTACCATGGCTGCTGCTATTCGCCCGCCGACGCCGCGTGGCCGGGTTGGTGCTTCTACGCCTCGCTCGAGATGAACCCGCGCAACCCGATCTGGCGCGACGCGCCGATCCTCAACGCATGGATCACGCGCGTTCAGTCGCTCGCGCAGACATCCGTGCCTGACGAGGACGCGCTCATCTATTGGACGCTCCACGATTACTGGCGCAACCAGCCTGAACTGACATACGGCCTGAGCGTGGCAGGCAAGGAGTGGTTCGCGAAGACGGCAATTGGCGCGACGGCGCGGCGGCTTTACGCGGAGGGCGCGGCGTTCGACTTCATCTCGGACCGTCAGCTCGCCGCGCTTGCCAAGCAGCCGAAGCGGAAGTGGAATGCGATAATCATCCCGGACTGCGAGACGATGCCCGTGGAGACGGCGCGGAGCCTCGCGGCGCTTGCGAAGAAGGGATACAAGGTCGTGTTCGACGGACGGCGTCCCGCAGACGTGCCGGGTCTGAAGGACGTGGAGGCGGGACGCGCCGCTCTCGCAAAGGTGATTGCAGAGATTCCGGGTACTGATGTGAAGAACGCCCTGAGGCGCGAACCGTTCAACGAGAAGGCGGGGTTGGCCTACACGCGTTTCCGTCGTGGTGCGGATACGCTCTACTACGTCGTCAACATGTCCGACAAGGCGACGCAGGGCGTGTTCCTTCCCACGGCGAAGACGGTTGGCGCGTGGCTGCTCGACCCGATGAGCGGGGCGATCAAGCCGATCGCCGCGCAGGACGGCGCGGTGGAGCTGGCGCTCGAGAAGGGCGAAAGCGTGTGGGTTTGGTGTACGCCTTCGGGAGGGCCGCGCTCCGTCGCGGCCGAAAGAGCACGCATTGCCTCCTCCACAATCACTCTCAATGGCCCGTGGACGCTCACGCCTGTCTGCGGTGGACCTGACTTGGAGAAGGGCTGGCCGCGCACGATGCAGACGCTCACGTCATGGTCGCGCAACGACGATGGCACGGAAAATCCGTTCTGCGGGACGGTCTGTTACCGGACGACATTCATGCTGGATGTCGACGGCGCGCGGAAGGGCGCGACGCTGGACCTCGGGCGTGTGTGCGAATCGGCGCGCGTGAGCGTGAACGGTGTGTGCGCGGGTGTACGCATCATGCCGCCGTATCGCGTGGATATCCCGGCGGGTATGCTCAAAGTGGGCGAGAACGTGCTGGAGGTTGAAGTCACGAACGTGGGCGCGAACCGCATCCGCGACCTCGACAAGCGCAAGGTGCAATGGAAGATATTCAGCGACATCAACATCGTCGGACGCAACTACCGTCCGTTCGACGCCTCCAAGTGGCCGCTGCGCGACGCGGGGCTGTTCGGCCCGGTGAGGCTGCTCCAGTAAAGCGACTGCACACGAAAAACAGCACAAAGAAAGGAACAGAAAACCATGACAACAATCGACTGGTTGATGATACTCGGCTACTTCGGCGTCCTTGCGGGCGTCGTGGCCTGGAGCCTTAGAAAGAACAAGATCGAGTCCGGCGAGGACCTCTTCCTCGGCGGGCGCAGCGTGGGATGGCTTGCGATCGGCGCGTCCATCTTCGCCGCGAACATCGGCTCGGAGCATCTGATCGGCCTTGCGGGGCAGGGTGCCTCGACCGGTCTTTCGATGGCGCACTGGGAGTTCCACGCGTGGGTGCTCGTGATGATGAGCTGGGTGTTCCTCCCGTTCTACTACAACTCGGGCGTCTCGACGATGCCGGAGTTCCTCGAGCGGCGCTTCGGGCCGAAGGCCAGGTGGATCCTCTCGCTCGTGTCGCTTGCGGCGTACGTCCTCACGAAGATCTCCGTCACCGTGTACGCGGGCGCGCTGTTCTTCGAGGTGATGATGCCCGAGGTGCAGCTGACGGTGGGCGGCACGGTCGTCAGTTCGTTCTGGATCGGCGCGGTGCTGACCGTGGTGCTCGCGGGCGTCTATTCGTCCATCGGCGGGCTGTCGGCGGTCGTCTACACCGATCTCGTGCAGACGTTCATCATTCTCGCGGGAACGCTCTCCGTGACGGCGTTCGCGCTCTACCACCTCGGGCATTCCGGCGTCGCGCTTGCGGACGGCACGACGGCGCAGGGCATGGCCGACGGCTGGGCGGTGCTGAAGCAGACGATCAAGTCCACCGGCAACGTCGAGCAGTTCGGCCTGTGGCATTCGCTCTCGCACAAGTCGCTCCCGTGGCTCGGCGTCGTGGTGGCGTCCGTCACGATCGGCGTCTGGTACTGGTGCACCGACCAGTTCATCATCCAGCGCACGCTTGCGGCGAAGAACCTCACGAACGCGCGTCGCGGCGCGATCTGGGGCGGCTTCCTCAAGCTCGCGCCGGTGTTCCTGTTCCTCGTCCCCGGCATGCTCGGCTTCGCGCTCCACCACAACCACGTGGTCGTCAACGGCGCGCAGTTCGCGATTCCGCTCAAGGAGGGCGGCGCGCTGAACGGCGACGCCGTGTTCCCGACGCTCGTGCAGTCGCTTCTCCCCGTCGGCTTCCGCGGCCTCGTCGTCGCCGGCATGATCGCCGCGCTCATGAGCTCGCTCGCGTCGCTCTTCAACTCGGTCTCGACGCTCTTCACGGTCGACGTGTACCAGAAGCTCAGGCCCGAGACGACGCAGCGCCGGCTCGTCCAGATCGGCCGCGTCACGACCGTCTCCATGACGGTGCTCGGGCTCCTGTGGCTCCCGATCATGAAGTCCATCGCCGGGGGCGGGCTCTACAAGTACATCCAGGCCGTGCAGTCGTTCCTCGCGCCGCCGATCGTCGCCGTGTTCGTGCTGGGCCTCTTCTGGAAGCGGATGAACCTGAAGGGCGCCGTGTGGGGGCTTTCCGTCGGCTTCATCCTCGGCATGGCGAAGCTCGCCGCGAACGCCATCTGGGGCGGGGACGAGGGGTGCGCGTTCATTCCCGACTTCTACTTCTCGGGCATCCTGCTCGCGCTGTCGATCGGCATCGTCGTCGTCGCCTCGCTCATGGCGCCCGCGCCCGACGCGGCGCACCTCGACGGACTCAACTTCAGCTGCCTGTCGCCCGAGTACCGCAAGGCGAACCGCGAGTCGTGGACATGGGTCGACGTCGTCGCGTCGCTCGTGGTCGTCGGCTGCGTCGTCGCCGCCTACGCCTACTTCTGGACCTGGCTTGATTAAAGTTTGCCGGTTGCATGTCCATCCGAAAGATGGTATACTGGCGCCAAAGGAGAAAACCATGTACGATAAACTGTGTGTCAACGCCCGTTCGATGCCGTTCTGGTGCGTCGCAAACCCGCTGGGGGATCCGTTCGGCGGACCCGTCCAGGAAAAGCCCGATTCGCTCGACGTGGCGAAGATGCTCGCGAAGGCCTGCAAGGAAGGCCTCATCGAGATGACGTCCACGCACGACGACGACCTCGTGCCGTGGGATCCCGCGCATCCCGAGGACGACCTCGACCCGAAGAGCGAGGTCTACAAGAAGCTCCGCGAGATCAAGAAGATTCTCCGCGACGGCGGCCTGAAGGTGAACATGGTCACGTGCTCCCTCCACGGTAACAAGCTCTTCCGCGCCGGCGGCCTCACGAACCCCGATCCGAAGATCCGCGCGCTCGCCGCGAAGAAGGTGGAGCGCACGCTCCGCATCGGCAACCTCCTCGGCGCGAAGCACTACACCTACTGGGTGGCCCGCGACGGGTTCGAGGTCTATGCCAAGACCGACTTCGCCCACCTCTACGACTGGCTCGCCGCCGGCCTCAACCACGTGACGGACTACATCGAGAAGATGAAGTTCACGAACTACAAGGGCGCCACCGTGGAGCCCAAGCCGAACGAGCCGCGCGGCGCGATGTTCCTGCCGACGAGCGGACACGCCGTCGGGTTCATCATGACGCGTCTCAAGAAGCCGGAATTCTGGGGCGTGAACCCGGAGCTTCTCCAGCACGAGGGCATGACGCTCCTCAACTCCGTCCTCACGGTCTCCTACCTCTGCGCCACGAAGAAGATGAAGTTCCTGCACTTCGGTTCGCAGATCAAGGGACAGTTCGACGACGACTTCCCGCCGCTCGTCGGCCCCGAGGGCCTGAAGGAGACGGTGTGGATGTTCAAGGCGCTCGCGGACTGCGGCTGGAAGGGCGTGGTGGAGTTCGACTGCCACATGATGCGCTCCGAAGGCTCGCCCGAGAACCCGGCGGACGCCCAGTGGCGCTTCATCAAGAGCTGCTCGGCGGCCGTGGACATCTGCGTGGAGCTGGCGTCGCGCCTGAAGCCCGCGAAGAAGGGCGCGAACGACACCGAGGCCGAGCTGGACGCCATCCGCCAGCTGTGCAACATCTGACACGTTCAACCAAGAGGACAGTTTAGAAATGGACATGAGACGAATGTTCTCGGTTGCCGGCGCGTTCGCGCTGGCAGCCGTAGCCGTCGCGGCGGAAGCCGCAGCCCCGAAGCGCGTGCTGGTGTTCAGCAAGTGCGAGGGATTCAACCACCGGGCGTCGATCGCGGCGTGCAAGGAGAAAATGGCGGAGGAGGCGAAGAAAGGCGCGTTCACCGTCGACTTCTCCGACGACTACGCCGCGTTCAAGATCGAGAACCTCCTCAAGTACGACGCGGTCGTGCTGAACAACACGACGTGCCTCAAGACGAAGGCCAACCCGCACGTGGCGCCGGCGATCTGCTCGTACGTGCGCTGGGGCGGCGGCCTCTGCGTGATCCACGCGGGCGCGGACAACTTCTACGACGCGCCCGAGTGCGCCCACCTCGTGGGCGGCCGCTTCGACGGCCATCCGTGGGGCGCGGGCGGCACGTGGGCGTTCAAGGTCGAGGACCGCGAAAGCCCGCTCACCGCGCCGTTCAAGGGGTTCGCCGACGGCAAGTTCAAGCGCGGCGAGGAGATCTACCAGCACTCCTCCCCGTTCTACGACCGCTCGAAGCTCCACATCCTTATCTCGCTCGACCTCTCCGATCCCGTCACGGCGGGGCGCAAGGGACAGAAGCGCGAGGACAAGGACTTCGCCGTTTCGTGGATCCGCCGGTACGGCAAGGGCCGCGTGTTCTACACCTCCTTCGCGCACGACGACCGCGCGTGGAAGGCGGAGGATACGCGTGCGCACATCTTCGCCGGCCTCGCCTACACCCTCGGCACCCTCAAGGCCGATGACAAGCCTGCGGGGACCACGTGCTGCAAGGCGAAGAAGTGCTGTCCCTTCTACCTTCCCTCGCTCGAAGAGTGTGCGGCGGACGTGCTGGACAAGCCCTACACCGGCAGCGACAGCCGCGTGCGCGAAGCGCGCATGACCCGTCTCGGCGCGGCGTTCGGCCGTGCCGTCGAGAAGGGCGAGGCGAAGGCCGCCGCGTCGCTCGCCCGCCGCGTGTTCGACAAGCGCGACCTCCCCGACACCCTCCGCGCCACGGCGGCGCGCGTGCTGCTCGCGGCCGATCCGGCGACACTCAACGAGGTGCTGGGCGACAAGGCGAAGAAGGTTCGCCAGGCCGCGTTCGGCCTTGGGCTTGCGATTCCCCCGTCGTCCTTCGCAAAGGCGTTGCCCGGTGCGACGCCGTGTCTCCAGCGCGCGATCATCGCGCACCTCGCGCAGGCCAACGCCAAATGCTGCAAGAAGGCGGTGGCGGACATGACGGCCAGCTCAGACGAGGAGACGGCCGCCGCGGCCACCGCCGCGCTGGGCGTCCTCGGCGGGCCGGAGGACGTCTCGCTCCTCTGCAAGCTGCGCGCGCGCGGCGGCGCCGTGGGTGCGGCGGCGGACGAGGTGCTGTCCGAGATCCCCGGCATCGGCGAGAAGGTCTTCGAACTCGCGGCGTCCGACAAGGCGATGTTCGCCGTGGCGGCGAAGCGCGCCGAGACGAAGCTGCTTCCGCGCTGGAAGGCGTTCATCGCCGCGGACGACACCGCGACGCGCAAGGCCGCGTGGCGGGCGTTCGGGAAGATGTCGTCGGCGGCCACCGAGGCTGCCGCGCTCGCCTGGTTCGCGGACGTGAAGGACGGCGAGGCGTCGACCGCCGCGACCGTGATCTGGAACGCGCTGAAGTCCAAGTCGTCCGACGCGCGCACGGCGGCGATCGTCGACCTGTGGAAGAAGGGCTCGCCCGCCGCCCGCGCGGAGGCGGAGAATCTCCTCGCCCGCGCGAACGGGCTCGGCGCGTTCGACACGTGGAGCGCACTGGTATCTGACGCCACCTGCGGCAAGGCCGCGAAGGCCGCCTACGTGGCGCTCGCGAAGAAGGTCGCGTCGGGTGAAGTGTCCGACAAGGCCGTCTCCAAGGGTAGCTGGAAGGGAACCGCGTCGAAGTCCGCCGGCGGAGACGGTCCGGAGAAGGCGTACGACGGCAGGGACAACACCCGCTGGACCAGCGGGCAGAATCCCAAGAACTGCTGGTACGCGCTCGACTTCGGCACGCGCATCTTCGTGGACGCGGTGACGCTGGACACCACGCAGTCGCCGCGCGATACGCCGGCGGGCTGCGACGTGTACGTTTCCAACGACGGCAAGACCTGGGACGGCCCCGTGGCTTCGTGCGACGACAAGACGTCGAAGACCACCTCGTTCAAGATCGGGCGTTCTACTCGGCACCTGAAGTTCGTGGCGCTCGCGTCGCGTCCCGGACTCCACTGGTCCATCCACGAAATCGAAGTCAAGATGGGCGCGGATCTCGCACGCGTCGAAAAGATCAAGAGGACGGCCGCAGCATACGAAAAGGAGGCCAAATAATGAAGAGCGTTCAGAAGAAAATCGGCGTTTCGCGCCGTGGATTCCTCGCGGCGGGCGCGGGGTTCGGGTTGTTCAACCTCGTTCCGGCGTCCGTGCTGGGCGCGAACGCGCCGTCCAACAAGGTGACGATGGGATTGATCGGCGCGGGCGGACAGGGCATGTCGAACATGCGCTCGTTCCTCGGGCTCCCGGACGTCCGCTTCCTCGCCGTGTGCGACGTGAACCGCGTGAAGCGCGAAAAGGGGAAGGCGGCGGTTGACGGACGCTACGGCAACAAGGACTGCGCCACGTACCTCGACTTCCGCGAGCTCTGTCTCCGCGACGACATCGACGCAGTCCTCATCGCGACGCCCGACCACTGGCACGCGCCGATCGGCGTGTTCGCCGCGAACTGCGGCAAGGACATCTTCGGCGAGAAGCCGTTCACGCACGACCTCCGCGAAGGGCGCGCCCTCGTGCGCGCGGTGGAGCGCAACGGCCGCGTGTGGCAGACGGGCAGCTGGCAGCGTTCGAGCGGCGAGATGCGCCGCGCCGTGGAGCTCGTGAAGAACGGGCGCATCGGCAAGGTCGTGCGCGTGGAGGTGGGTCTTCCGGGCGGCGGACGCGGAAGGCCGGCGACGCCGGGCGCACCCGTTCCGGACGGCCTTGACTGGGATTTCTGGGTCGGCCCCGCGCCGGAGCGTCCGTTCGAGGGCGTGTACGACTGGGACTGGCGCTGGGTCTCCGACTGGGGCGGCGGGCAGCTCATGGACTGGGTGGGCCACCACGGCGACATCGCGCAGTGGGGCCTCGGCACGGACCTGACGGGTCCGGTGTCCTTCGAAGGGTCGGCTCCGGACGACCGCGACGGCATCTACGACACGCCGAAGAGCTACCGCATTGAGTGCGCGTACGCGAACGGCGTGAAGATGACGGTCGCGGGCGGCGTCAACGGCATTCGCGGCGGTACGAAGTGGATCGGCGAGAACGGCGACTGGGTGTGGGTGAACCGCGGCCGGTACGAGGCGTCCTCGCCGGAAATCTACAACAGCCGCATCGAGCCGGGCGAGATTCGTCTGAAGAGCCCCGGCCACTGGCGCCAGTTCATCGACTGCGTGAAGAACCGCGCGACGACGATCACGCCGGCGGAAATCGCGCACCGTTCGGCGAGCATCGGGCATCTCTGCCGCGTGGCCATCGCCACGGGGCGGAAGATCACCTGGGATCCCGCCACCGAGCGCATCGTGGGCGACGCCTGCGCGGAGAAGCTCCTGCAGCGTCCCATCCGCGGGCCCTGGAAGCTCGTCTAGCGTCGGCAGGGGCCATGAAACATGCATACTGCATTCTCGCTCATGGAAGCCCCGGCATATTGAAGGTTCTTATCGGCCTTCTGGACGATCCGCGCAACGACATCTACCTTCACCTAGACGCGAAGGTGGATGTCGGTGCGTTTAGGGATCTGCGGCCTGTTCGGGCGGGTTTTGCCCTCGTGAAGGAAAGGGTCAACGCCAACTGGGGGGCGCAGAGTCTTGTCCGCGCGGAGATGGCGGCGCTTTCCGCTGCGGCGCAGGGCGGACGATATGCGTACTGCCATCTGCTCTCGGGCGTGATGAAGGGACGGAGGATGCCGTGATGGCCAAAGAGCTGACAGTTGTCATTCCTTCCTACAACATGGAGCGGTACCTGTCCAAATGCCTGGAGAGCCTTGGGCTGGATCGCCTCCAGGGAGAAGACGGGACGCTCGCGGACGCGCTTGAAGTGATCGTGGTCAATGACGGAAGCACCGACCGCACAAGCGAGGTGGCGCATGCGTTCGAGGGGCGTTTCCCAAAAGCGGTCAAGGTCGTCGACAAGGCGAACGGGAATTACGGAAGCTGCGTCAACGTGGCGCTGCAATGCGCAACCGGGCGCTATGTCCGAATCCTGGATGCAGACGACTACCTTGAAACGGACGAAGTCGCCGCATATCTGCGCTTCGTCGTCTCATTGGACGGAGCCGCCGACCTTGTCGTGAACGACTACGACGAAGTCGGGGCCACGGGCAAGGTCTCCAAGACCGTGCAGTACGGCCTGCCGCCAGATGCCGTGTTCGCAGTGAAACGCCTGGCCGACAGCAACGAGATGCTGGACATTCACGGCATCGCCTACCGAAGGGAGATCCTGACGCGAATGGCCTATCGGCAGTCGGAGGGCATCTTGTACACCGATGCCGAGTGGAATTCGCTGCCCATGTCGCAGGTGGCGTCCGTCGCCTATCGCCCCGGGGTGCTGGCGCACTATCTTGTCGAGCGGGGTGGCCAGTCGATGGAGAGGGACCGCTTCGTCGGCAACATCACCATGCTGGAGCGGATCGCCAAGCGGCTTGTCACGGACTTCGACGGCTGCCAGGCGACGGGAACGGAGGATGGGCGCAGATATGCGCGGAAGCGGATCGTGGCCCTCTTGCAGTTGATCTACACGATGGTCCTCTTCGGCTACATGGGCGTGCGCGCGACGTTCGACCTCCTGGGTTTTGACACATGGCTCAGGGACAACGCGCGGGCATTCTACGACGAGATGGAAAAGTCCATCGTGATCAGCCGGTGTCCGTTCCACTACGTTGCGGAACTGAGGCGTCGCCGCAGCGACAGGACGTGGCGATTCCGCCTCGCCCGTCTGGCCTTGAACGTGAGAACCTTTCTGGCCGCACGATGAGCCAGCCGGAGGCGTGATTTTATGGATCATGGCGTATGTGAACGACTGTGCGTGGTGATGCCCGTCTACAACGAGCAGGCGGTCATTGGCCAGGTGCTCGAGAAGTGGGATGTGGCGCTCAGGCGCCTGGGGGTGGACTACGAAATCCGGCCGTATGACGACGGCTCGAAAGACGGATCGCTTGCGGCGATGCAACTGGCGGCGCAGAGACTGGGGCGGCGAATCTCCGTGAGGAGCAAGCCCAATGGCGGACACGGGAACACGATTCTCGTCGGTTACCGCGAAGCGGCCGCAGACGGATTCGATTGGGTGTTTCAGGTCGACTCGGACGACGAGATGGGACCTGAAAAGTTCGGCGAACTGTGGGCGCACCGGGAAAGCCACGACTTCCTTGTCGGCATCCGCGACGGTCGCGAGCAGGCGCCGTCTCGCCGGATCGTCAGCTTCGTGTCGCGTCTCTGCGTGCGCGCCTTCTACGGGAAGTCGGTGTGGGACGTCAATGCGCCGTATCGCCTGATGCGCGTCTCGGCGTTCAGGGGGTTCTTCGAGGCCCTGCCGCTCACGACTTTCGCGCCGAATGTGATCTTGAGCGGTCTTGCCGCCCGTCATCGGCTCCGCTGCTTCGAGATGCGCGTGCCGCAGCACGACCGCACGACCGGCGAAGCGAGCATCAGGAAATGGAAGCTCCTCAAGGCGGCGGCAAGGAGCTTTGTCCAGACAATCGGCTTCGCGATCAGGACCGCCGGCGTCCGGGACTGGCTGCGTTACGCGTTCTGGGGCGGGGCGTGGATGATGGCGGTAGCGTCTGTCGCGGCCGGGTTCGTCAACGGATTCAGGGAACTCGACTTCCAGTGGGATCCCGCAAAACTCCTGATGCTGGGCGACAATCCATACGCCTACACGCTGGAACACAAAGTCGTTCCGTACGAAGGGTTTGTGGAGAAATACACCGTCGCCAACCAGCTGCCGTCCTGCCTGTTGCTGCTGGCCCCGTGGACTGTCATACCGCAGATGACGGCGAACTACGTGTGGGATGTCTGCAATCTGGCGTTCACCGCCGTGTTCCTGCTCTCCCTCTACAGGCTCTATTTCAGGGATGCGGGATTGGCGGATCGCTTCTACCTCGTCCCGTTGGTCCTGCTGGCCGGCATGCCGTGGCGGATGCTGATCGGCAACGGACAGCATTTGATGTTCTCGCTGGCGTTCTTCATGCCGGCCTACGCCTGCGCCAGACGTGGACGTCACGTCGCTGCCGGCGTGCTCCTGGCGCTTTCCGCGTTCAAGTACACGACGATCGTCCCGCTGGCGTTCGTGTTCGTGGCGCACCGCTGGTGGAAGCCGGTTGCCCTTGCGGTCGCCGCGCATGCCGTTGCGACCGTTGGCTGCGGCATCTGGCTGGGAGAGTCCCCCGTGACGCTCGTCGTGCAGTCGTTCAAGGTGGGGTCGATGCTGACCGCGGAAGGGGTGTGCGACCCGGCGAGCCTTGCGCGGGCGTTCGGCGTGGCGGATGTCGGCGCGTGGGCGTACGCCGGGTATGCCGTCGGAGCCGTCCTGCTCGGGGCGTGCGCGCTCCGGAAGCGCACCGATGGCCTTCTGCTGCTCTCGGTCTTCTCCGTGATTGGCGATGTCATGTTCTACCATCGGACGTATGACCTCGTGGTGTTGGCGTTCCCGCTCGTCTACGTCCTGTCCGACGCGGCGTCCACGCCGTCGTCACGTGCGATCAGGTGGCTGACGATCCTGAACATCGCGTGGATATTCTTCATTGACAAGGCTTGCATCGTGCTCCACATCCCCATCAACACCGTGCCGGTCTGCTTCCTCCTGCAGCTGGGCCTTCTCGTGGCCCTGCTGGCACGCCTGCCAAGGTGCGCCGATCGGCATGCTGGCACTTGACGCCCTGCAACAAATAGGTTACACTATTCGGCGTGAAAGCGACAGGCAGGATGCGTTACGACTTGCCTGCGCCCGCATGAAATAGCTTCTCGTTTCCGTGAAACGTCCAGCGCCATCAACCCCCTTGGTGAGGTGTCCCGCATGCCCCACGGGCGCGGAGCGTCGCCAAAGGCGAGGCAGGTTCTAGCTTCCAGACAATGAGTTTTGCCAGGAAATATGCTCGCGCGAAGCGAATGATACGCCTCGATGCGCCTAAGGTCGATTCTGGGCGTGTTGCAAGAAACACATTGGTCCTGTACTTCAGGATGTTGGCAGTTCTGGCCGTGGGGCTCTTTGCAAGCCGCATCCAGCTCCAGGCGCTTGGCGTTGAAAACTTCGGTCTCTATCAAGTTGCGATGGCCACTGTCGGATTGTTCGCGTTTCTCAATGGCGCGTTGGGAATGGCGTCGTCGCGGTTTCTGACTGTCGAAATGGGACAGGGGACAATTGGCAGGTTGAAGCGTGTGTTTTCGACGGTCTTGACGGCGCATGTCCTTGCAGCTGTCGTCATTGCTGTCTTGCTTGAAACCGTTGGCGTTTTCGTGCTGGACTCCAAGTTGAACATCGCGCCAGAACGGCTCGGTGCGGTCAAGTGGGCTTTTCATTGCGGTGTCGTCTCGACGGCGCTCGAAATCACGCAAGTCCCGTACACGGCGGTGATCATCGCCCGTGAGCGAATGTCCGCGTTTGCATTCATGGCCCTGTACGATGTCGGGATGAGGTTGCTCATTGTCTATTTGCTTTTTGTCTCGCCATTTGACCGACTTGCGTTTTTTGCGACGTTGCTGATGTTGTCGTCCTGCGTCTCCATCGCCATTTATCGCGTTTATTGCATTCGCCATTTTACCGAGTCTCGTTACCGCCGTGTCTTTGAATGGAAGACGCTGAAGTCGATCTTTGGCTTCATGGGATGGCAGTTCCTCAGCCAGATTGTTTTCTTGCTTGTCTTTCAGACGGTCACGTTGCTCAACCAGCGGTATTTTGGCCCGGTCGTGGTCGCGGCAAGCGCCGTGGCGGCTGGCGCGCATGGCTATGTCAACGGGTTCATCGCCAATTTCAAGGCTGCAACCAACCCGCAGATCATGAAGCTCTATGCCGCACAGAGGCATCTAGAGGCAAAGGCGCTGTTGAAGGACACGGTGCATTACTCCGCGTTTCTTCTCCTGATTCTAGGCGTTCCGCTCTGCTTCTACGCGCCAGAGGTGCTTTCCCTTTGGCTTGGGGACAATGTGCCGCACTACGCCCCTGATTTCCTCCGCCTGATTCTGGCTTGTGCGTTCTTCACGAATTTCGACTATTCGATGTTCACGATCATTTGCGCGGATGGGCGAATGAGAGACAATACACTTTGTGACCTTGTCGTCTATCCGGCGACATTTGCGCTTATATGGCTCTCCATAAAACTTTGGGGTGTCCCGTACACGACGGCAATCGGGCAATGCGTCATGTCGGGCGTCCTTGCGATTCTTGTGAAGCCGTTCTTGCTGAAGCGAATGGCGAATTACTCGCGATCTGACTTCCTGCAGATGTTTCTTTCGCCCTTTGCGGCATTGTCATTGTGCGTCGGCACGACGTGTCTCATATACTGGCTTGTGCCACGATACGGGGTCTATCCGATCGCCGGCAGCGCCTGTGCCGTCCTTCTGAACGGCATGGTCGTCTTCTCGCTTGTTGCATCGGAACGGGTGCAGAACCAGATCCCGAAGTTCCTCGGCAGGATCGGCCCGGCTGGCGCGTGGCTGGCCGGGGCGGTCAATTCGTATCTTGATGGAGTCCGCCGGTTTCGGAACAGGATCGGTTTGTCGCGTGTCACGGGTTGAGCGTATGGACGGGACGGTTTTTGACATCAAGGAGTTTGCGATCAACGATGGTCCCGGCGTGCGGATTACCGTTTTCCTGAAAGGATGCCCTTTGAGGTGCAAGTGGTGCCATAACCCGGAGGGGTTGAGTTGCGCCCCCCAGAGGAACCTGAGGACCGGACGGATGGTCGGGGAGAGATGGACGGATGACGACTTGTGCGCCTATCTTCTGAAATTCAGGCGTGCATACGACATTTCCGGCGGTGGCGTCACTTTCTCCGGCGGAGAGGCGACGATGCAGCATGAGTTCTTGCTTTCATGTTCCGAAAGGTTGAGGGGGCATGGGGTGAACGTGAATCTGGACACGTGCGGATATTGCGACGAAGCCGTTTTCCGCAGTGTCTTGCGCCATGTCGACTTGTGCTACTATGATGTCAAGTGCATGGACTCGGAGCTGCACCGGGACATGACGGGCGTGGGCAACGAGCTGATACTCGAGAACCTGAAGGTCTTGGCCGGCAGCGGCGTCCGCTACCATGTAAGGGTGCCATTGGTTCCCCGGGTGAGCGACACGGTGGAGAACAGATTGGCGACAGAGAGGTTTGTCAAAGGGCTCCCGCGGCAGCCAGAGTCCATCGACTGGCTCCCGTTCAACTGCCTGGCTCCGGCTAAATACGCAGTTTACGGGATGAAGTATCAATTTGCAGAGTGAGGGTCGTGGCTTGACAGATCGTCTTAAGAAACTTTGCGATTTTACGCGGCGCAGGGGCTTTGTCCGCTATCGGTCGGACGACGAGGCGCGGGCTGTGGGCGCAGACGGGCGAGAGCAATGCCGTCAGACAAGATTGTTCTGCACGCGGTGCGCTGACGAAAAACCGGTCGTCCTGAGGGATGAACGCATCGCATTCATGCGCACGCGGAAGAATCTGGCGCAGTTTGTCGGCATAAGACGGTTCTCGTTGAAGTGGACATGGATTGTTCTCAGGAACTTGTTCGCGCGCATGCAGCTGCTGTGCCATAAGCTGAATCCCCGGTATTGCCCTCGCCGCAGAATCGAGTCGGTGATCCAGAATACGACGGCAGATTATGCGCAGGTCATGGAATCGGGCTTCGCAGGGCGCATCGCCTTGGCCCAGAGCCTGATGGCCGGGGCGAAAACCGGCAGGCAGAAGGAATTTCTCTCCTGCACGGTCGATGCCATGAACGCCCTTCTGGAACTGGTCGGCAGATATGCGGCGGAAGCGGAAAGGGTTGGAAACGCCGAAGTCGCCAGGATGCTTCGGAATGTGCCGAGAAACAGGCCGGGAGGCTTTCACGAGGCATTGCAGTTCTTGCGCATCTGCAACTTCTCGCAGTATCTGGCGGGGATGGCCCATTGCGGACTGGGGCGCATGGACCAGTATTTGTGGCCCTATTACAAACGGGACATCGATTCGTCGAAGATGACACGTTCCGAGGCGGCGGAATTGCTGGCCGAGTTCTTTATCTCGCTCAACAGGGACTCCGACTTGTATCCGGGCATTCAGCAGGGAGACAACGGGCAAAGCGTCATGCTGGGAGGGTGCGATCCGAACTCGGGCGAGAGCGCGGTCAATGACTTGACATATCTGATATTGGAAGTTGCGCGGGAAGTCCGGCTGATAGATCCGAAGATAAACGTGCGAATCGACAGAAACACGCCACTGGAACTACTTGAGCTGGGCAGTCGGCTGACGGCGTGCGGCTTGGGTTTCCCCCAGTATTCCAATGACGATGTCGTCATACCGGCATTGGTAAGAAAAGGATACGCACTTGAAGACGCGAGAAACTACAGCGTTGCGGCATGCTGGGAGTTCGTCATTCCCGGGAAAGGCGCGGATTACGTGAATGCCGGCGCCGTTTCCTTCCCCCATGCGGTTGACTGGGCGTTGAGAAGGGAGGTGAGGCGCGGGCATTTCTCGGAGGACAGGTTCCGGCGAAGCATAAAACGGGATATCGAAGGACAGGTCAAGAGCGTCCTCCGGTGGAACATGATGCGCTTCACGCCGCACCCCTACCTCTCGGCCCTTTTTGACGGTGCGATCGAAGCGAGATGCGATTTTGTCGAATGCGCAAAGTATCATTTTACGGGCATGCACGGGGCGGGGGCGGCCAACGCGGCGGACGCCATGGCGGCCATTCTGGAGACGCACGCAAAAAAGGGCGCCGCGGGACTGAAGGAGCTGCTTGCGGCCTTGGACGGGAATTTCGCGCATGCCGAGGACCTGCGAGAGTGTCTTGTCAACGAAGCGCCGAAGGTCGGTACGACAAACGAGATGGCGGACAGGTGTCTCAAGGACCTGTTTGACATGTATGCAGATGTCGGGGAGAAATTCAGGAATTTCCGTCCAGGCAGCGGAAGCGCCATGTTTTATGTCTGGCTGGCAGACGTGAACAATCGCCCCGCGGGGCTGATCGAACCATTGGTCGGTGCGACGAGCGACGGCAGGTTGCAAAATGCCCCACTTGGGGCCTCGTTGGCGCCGGCGCACGAGGCAAAGGTCCGTGGCGTCATGAGCGTGTTCAGAAGTTTTGCGGGGATCGACTATGCTCGCATCATGAATGGGGGCCCGGTGACAATCGAATTGAGCCACAGCGTCTTTGACTCTCCGATGGGGACGACGAAGCTGGGGCAGCTGATCCAGTACTTTGCCGCACTCGGCGGGCAGCAGCTGCAACTGAATGTGCTCGACGTGAATGAACTAGAGGATGCGATCAAGCATCCCGAACGGCATCGCAACCTGATCGTTCGTGTCTGGGGGTGGAGTGGCTATTTTGTGGAACTTGCACCCGAATACCAACGGCAAATCATCAAGCGGCACAGGTATGGATAACCATCATGCCGGGTAAGATCCTTTCCATCATCGTCCCCTCGTACGACATGGAGGCCTATCTGCCGAAATGCCTTGGGAGCCTCGTCGTCGACGACAGGGAACTGCTGCAGAAGCTGGATGTCATTGTCGTCAACGACGGGTCGAAGGACAGGACGAGCGAAATCGCCCATGAGTTTGAGGCGAACTACCGTGGGGTGTTTCGCGTCATCGACAAGGACAACGGCCATTATGGATCGTGCATCAACGCGGGGCTTGCCGTCGCGGCGGGAACGTTTGTCAAGGTGCTTGATGCGGATGACTATTACCTCACGGACAACTTCAAGGAGTATCTTTCCCTTGTCGATGCGGAATGTGAAAAGGGCGAGGACGGCGCAGACCTGATAGTGAATGAATGGGAGGAGGATCCAGGTGCCGGGGGACGTCTCTACCATGTCTCGTTCTCCTATCTGAAAGGGCGGCCGTGTTCTGTTGCGGACATTGAATTCCGCAACGGACGTCGTCTTGAGATGTTCGCCGTCGCATACAGAACGGAAAATCTGCGGCGCATCGGCTATCGGCAGCCTGAGGGCGTGGCGCATACGGACAAGTTATGGGTCAATCTGCCGATGTCGCACGTTCGGAGGCTCGCGGTTTTTGACAAGGTTGTCTATCACTACTACGTAGGCCGTCCGGGAAACACCTGCAACGCGGAAGAGTACTATCGGACCTATCATGTGCAGATGGACATGTTGACGCGGATGATTTCGCAGTACAATGGCGTCAGGGGGACCTTGAATGAGCAAAACGACATGTACTTGAGGAACCACCTGCTCTTTAGGGCGCGTCAGGCGTACGCCGTGTACATCCTCGAACGCAGCGCGCTTCTGCGAAAGGGCGCCTTGAAGGAACTGGACGATTTCATTCGCGAGAACGCGCACTGGCTTTACGACGAACTTGACGGCACGACGATCTCCCGCACCCTGCACTATCATTACATCCGGGACTGGCGAAGAAAGCAGCGGATGACGTTCATGACAAGTCTTCGCTGCGGAATTGCCAGATTCGCGGTGCGTTCATGCGGAAGATTGCGCAGATTGTCTCAACATGCCCGGGAGCAGGGCATTTGCTTCGCCTTGGGCAAGTTGAAGCGGCAGATTCTCCGTCAGGGTGAATACGCAACGGCAGTCCCCTTGACACCCCGCAACAAATAGGTTACACTATGCGGCATGAAAGCGATAGACAGGATAGGTTCGGCGTTCCTAAGGAAGTTGATTCTTCGGATGAAGGCCCTGGGCCTTTCGCAGACGGCGCTTGCGAAGCGGATGAAGGTTTCGCGGCCGTACGTGGCGAAGGTGCTCTCGGGCGACGTCAACATATCCTTCCGGACGGCGGCCAAGTTCGCGCGCGCGCTCCAGCTGGACTTCCTCCCCGTGTTGAAGCCCATGGACGAGCCCGCGTCCGAGCCCTCGCCCGCGCCGACATGAAAGCGCTCCCCGTTTCGATGAAACGCCCAGCACCATCAACCCTTGGCGTGAGGTATCTGCATACCCCACGGGCGCGGAGCGTTCTTTAAATCAAGAAATGCGGAACACAAAGGAGGCCTCATGATTGAGCGAATGTCATTTTGCGCCCTTGGCGCAGTTGCGGGGATCTTGTCCTTGCCCGTTGCGGCAACAGGCCCTGAGATGTATGTGGTCGATTTCGCGGGCGCGGGGGGCCCGCAGGGATGGACGGTGGAGAACGGGGAGTACCGCTCGCCTGAGTATTCCAACGCCGTCGATCGGATTGAACTCAGCTATTCAGGCGCGGACGCTGCCGCTGCTGCCACGATAAGCGCCTTCCCGAAGCAGGGAGACGGAACGTCGGTCGCGACGCTCTCGGCGGCATCCTCCGGCGCATCGTTCGACTTCCCCGAAACCACCGACTTCCGCTCGTTCCGCATTGCGGCGACGAACGGTCTTGCGCTTTCGTCGTTTACGGCATACGTGTCGGCGGATACGCTGGGCATGCCGTCCGATGTGGCGATATCGAACAACATCACCGGCACGTCGTTCGACGCAACCTGGTCTCCTGTCAATGGTGCTACGGGATACAGGGTTTATGTGTGGACGAATGCAGTTGTCGGGGCGTCTGCAGGAACTGCGGTATGGCAGGAGACGATGTCTGGAGCGACCAATGCTTCGTCGAATACAAAAATGAGTGATGACAAGTTCGCTGGTTGCTTTGAAAATTCAGGATGGACCCGATCCGACAAGGCTGGATATCCGACTGGCGAAAATGGAACTGTAAGGATTGGCACGACAGGTGATAGTGGTTGGCTTCAAACACCTCCGATAGTGACTGCTGCTGATGACTTAGCGGTGCGTTTCTATGCAAAAGCAGTTGATACGAAATCCAATGGCAAGCGCATTGCTGTGGAGCGTATTTTAGGCGAAACTGCGGCATTTGCGGGAACCGTCACGCTTTCGCTGGAAATGCAGGAGTTCGTTATCCCCTTGCCGGACTGGGAGAGCGGCGACTGTATTAGGTTCAATTCCATTACGAATGGCGATAGGCGCGTCATTATTGGTGCGGTGACGGTTGTGTCCGGCTACTCCGCGGGAAGTCTTGAACCGTCGTACATTCAGAACGTTGACGTCGGATTGGCGACTGTGTATTCATTTACTGGGCTGCCGTCTGTGCCCGTGCAGTTCGCCGTGGAGGCATACGGACGGCGTGGCGTGACGTCGGAAAAAACGGAGGCCGTTGAGGTTGACCTCTCAAATCCAGAAAAGGTGCCCCAGCTCAATGCCTGCCCGCTGTCGTCGCTTACGAGTCCCGCTTTTGCTTACACGCAGAACTTTGATTCCCTTGCTGCTCTTACTGCTACAACGGGCGACAAAGAATGCTTGAACGGCACGACTATTCAGTATTGGCAGTACTACAAGAACGACATGGCGGCGGCTTTAATCAAATACAATGGCGGCGCAGGGAATAGCGGCGGATTGTATGCTCTTTCCACGAATCAGACTCATGCCGTGCGCGCATTAGGCGCGTATTCAACCCAGAACGATGAGTTCTCATTTGGTCTCGCCTTTACAAACGACACGGAGAGAACGGTGACGCTTTCCTCAGTCGCGTATTTGGCGCAACAGTGGGGGTTCGCCAATAACGCGAACCAGAAGCTTTCGGTTTCTGTGATGGTGACAAATAGTCTCAATTGGATTTCCGCGTACAGCGACGGGTGGACGGAAATTGGTTCGACGCAATCGACCGTGTACGGCGCAGAGGATGTCCATGATACGCCGGTCTCCACACCCGTTGAGGCAACTCCGGCGGAGGAGATCTCCATCGCCCCAGGCCAGGTGCTGATGCTCAAGTGGACGATACATTCACTGACATCCGGCAAGCCAGGAATGATGGGCATCGACGATGTGATGGTGACGTTTTTGAACAAGCCTCGTGGAATTGTCATCAAGCTTGCCGGCGGTACACGCGCACCCTGATGTAAAATGCAACTGTGTTGTGAAAAATACTCCTCCACCACTTCTACTCCACCAATGGGTTCAGACCCTCTAGGCACTTGCAAATGAAAAAACATCGCGCTACAGGTAACCCCCGAGGCCGTCCGCCATCGGTGCCATTTGACCTCCCGGACCAGATATACGAACTCTTGAAAAGTCGCATGGATCCAGTGACGCATCTGGTTTATCCGCAATGGAAAGAGTTGGCCCGTGCACTGCATGTAAGCCGCTCCACGATAAGCAGGGTAATGCCAACGTTGAAGTCCGCAGGCCTGATCGAAAGCGTGGTCGTGCCGTCGACTAAAGATGCAAGGATCAAACATATCCTTTATAAGGTAATCCGTTAACCCGCCTAGGGAAACTGAATCCTCCTTGTAGGGAGCGAGATTTAGCCAGTAGTCTCAAAAATCCCCTTTATAAGTCTCATAATTCCCCTCTCCAAGTCTCATAATTCCCCGTAAAGAGTCTCAAAAATCCCTCTCTTAGGTCTCAAAAATCCCCCTCTTATGGAAAACATCAATCTAACCTTACTGAATGATGCTTTGCCAAAGTCGCGGAATCGATTCTGCAATTTCGTGAATCCAGGACCGATTCCTGAAGATTTGGCTTATGTCCCCGGTTTCGTCGAGGATTTGGTCAATTGGACGCTCTACCAAAGCCACAGCCCCAACCGTACCCTCGCGTTTGCCGGTGCCCTCGCAATGCTCGCCCACCTCTCTGGGCGAACCTTCTCAGATGCGTCTGGCACACGCACAAACCTCTACGTGATCGCCCTCGCCCCATCTGGCAGCGGCAAAGAATCGCCACGTAGCATGAACAACCTCCTCGCCAAGAGTCTGGGCATATCCCGTTCGATCATTGACAACGTTGCCTCAGGTGAAGCACTTGAGGATGAACTCGTCAAGATGCCGTCGCTGCTGCTGCAGTCGGATGAAATCGCCATGCTGTTCGGACAGATGCGCGGACAGGGACGCATCTCAAAAGCTCTCAGTGGCAGGCTTCGCACGCTCTTCACCTCGAGCGGACACGACTACACGTTGCGGAAAAAGGCCAATTCAGCGGGGCAGACGCAGATCATCTCCAATCCGCACCTCACGCTGTTCGGCACTGGCGTTCCCGAGGAACTGCTCGACGACCTGACGCCACAGGAAATCCGGAACGGGCTATTCGGACGCTGTCTATTCTTATCCGCTCAGGACGAAAATCTGCGTCGGAGTCCATTTGCGTTCGAAAAGCCACCACAGAACATGATGGAGGCGGCCAAGTACTTGGCAAAGCTTGAATATGGAGGGAAGAAACCCGAGCCCGATTTGTGGATTGTTGAAGAAGATGACGAGGCGCGGGAACTGAAGAAGCAGTCGATGGCCTTCTTCGGAAAGACGCGCAGTGCATTGGCCGAGGCGGACCTCAAGAACGCACACGCGATCTTGGCGCGAATCGACGAGAAGGTGTCCAAGCTTGCGCTCCTCTACGCAATCTCGTTCAATCCGTTCAGCCCCAAAATTACGGTGGATGCCGTGGAATGGGCGGTTCGTTTTGCGGCATACGTCGTAAAATGGATGCTTTACGAGGCACAGTTTCATGTGGCCGAAGGCAAGTTCGGCAAACTCATGGAACGCACGAAGTCCATTATCAGCAAAAGAGGCGGGAGCATCAACCGTCGTGACCTCTTCCGCACACTCCACTGTGACGAGGCAACGTTCAAAAGACTCATCAAGGCGTTGCTCATCGCAGAAGAAATTGAACAACCGTCGTTAATTGACGGAAAGATCGTTTACACCCTATTAAAATGATGTTTACAAGGTAAAAGCCACGTGCAAATTGTCCCATTCCTGTCGCAAAACTGCGACGCAGATGTGACAAAATGTACAAGGTGATTTCTGCTATATATCTAAATAAGGTGGCTATGGCGTGATTTCTTGCTGATATATCCATGTTGCGAATATTTTGTGCGACTTCCTGCGAATAGGTACGGCGTGAGAGCGATAGACAGGATAGGTTCGGCGTTTTTGATATGTGACGTGCCGCGTGATTGGGCAGGGCGCTGGGATTGGTGAGGGCGCATCTGCGTTTTCCCCCATATGTATAGGGAAACAACCGTGACAACTTTCAAGAACAACATTATCCTGCGGGCGCACCTTGAACATTCAGAATTGTGGTAGTTTGAGGATCGGCAAAGGGGCGCGGGCGAGTTAGCCCGCGTGCCAAAGGCAAGTTGTTTTAAATAGTTGTTTCCAATTATTAGAAGGCTCGGCGGTGAATTACGCCCGATTGGTGAAGAGCCAAAGTCTCCCCATTGACACCCCGCAACAAATAGGTTACACTATTCGGCAACGCGATGGTGGCTAAAACATCAGAAAGCGAAGAAATGAGGTATTCGGCTGCATACCCCACGGGCGCGGAGCGTTGCCGCGATTTGTCTGATGTCAGTGACGTTGCTAGTGCTGCGATATTGTCCAGCGATGGATGTTTCTCCATGTTCAAGGCAGGAGGAGATACGATTCGCTTTGCTACATCACCTCGTCTTGTGAGGTACACACGTGTAAAACGGTGGGACGATGGTTATCTTGAGGTCGGCGTGGATTATGGGCACGGAGAGGTGGAGGATTACATAGACGTTCGCCAGATACTCGACAACCTGTACTATGACACGGATTCGTTTCTGAAGAATATCAAGAAAGTAGAGGTGCGTTATGACTGAAGAAAAGGCGATGGCAATAGCAGAGGCGTCGGATCTTGTCTTGAACGGATATGCGGTGACGCGAGACGGGGAAAACTTTCGCGTTGTTAACTTGAAGACGGGGAAGGCCGCTTATGTCATGGGATCAGGGGCTCTCAGCGAGACGAATATGGACGAGGTTGAATCCGCGATCGCGGTTCGGATTGTATCGGAAAACCGCAAGTACATAACGGCCGCCTAGCTATGCCAAAGTATTTTGCAGAGAAGGTTCTGGGGCATTGGCTCTACTTTACGACGCACTGCATCCTGGAGGCAATGCACGTCCATGCCAGTCGAGACGGCAAACTCCGAGAGAAGGGTGCTGCCAAGTTCTTCGTCTATGCAGACGGCACTTCCAGAATGATGCAGCAAGGCACGCTCCGCGATCATGAAGTTCCAGTAATTTAGGACTTCATCAAGCAGCACTATCTTGAAATGTTTGCAAAGTGGCAGGAACTGTCAGACAGCGGTTTCTATGGAGAGTCTACTTGAGTTGTCGGGGGAGGGTTTTGTGCAATTTCTGCATAAAACCCCTAATGAAGGGGACGTTGATTTCGTCAGAACAGGTCAGACCTGTTTTGACACCTGTGTTGTGAAAAAAGCTACTCCACCACTTCTACTCCACCAATGGGGGCAGACCCTTTGAACCCTTCTGGGACCCTTGCAACGAAGGGAATGAATAAATGGTTGAAGGCATAGAGGATTTGATTCGCTTTGGCGAGGATTCGGTTCGCGAATTCAAGTCGATTCGGATTCAGGGAAAGCGCGTGGCGGAGCCTGATGCGCGAGAAATCTCGGATGATTTCGCGTCAGCAGCAAATGCCTCCGGCACGACATTCCTTTTCGGCGTGAACGACAAGACGCATGCGATTGAGGGCGTACCGTTTGACAAGTTGGAGATAGCCGAAACATGGCTGCGGAACATCTGTAACGATTCCGTAAAGCCAGCATTGCCGGCGACAATCAGAAAAATTGCCGCGCGTAATTCGGCGGGTGAAGAGCGGTGCGTAATCAGGGTTGATGTGCCGAAGAGCCTTTTCGTCCACGAAGGGGCTCATGGTTACTTCTACCGCATTGGAAGTTCAAAGCGCAAGATGTCGCCAGAAATGCTCGCGCGTCTTTTTCAGCAGCGCAGTCAGACTCGGCTTGTGTGTTTTGACGAGCAGGTGGTCTCGCAGGCGGAAGCGGGTGAACTCCTCGCGCCGCTCTATACGCGCTTCCGCACGGAGTTGTCGTCTGCCGATGACAGTGAATTCTTGCGCAAACTTCATTTTATCGCACCTGATGTTGATGGTGTCATGAGGCCGACCGTGGCGGGCGTCCTGTTCGCGACGGAGCATCCGGAATCGTATCTGCCAAGCGCGTTCATCCAGGCGGTATGCTATCGAGGAGTCGAACGCAACGCCGACTACCAACTTGACGCGAGGGACATAACTGGGCCGCTTGATGTTCAGATAGAGGAAGCGTGCCGTTTCATCGAGCGAAACATGCGCATCGCGGCGATAAAAAATCCGGCGAGAATCGACATCCCGCAATACGCGATGAACGCGGTGTTCGAGGCCGTCGTGAATGCGGTCGCACACCGCGACTATTCCATTTCAGGCTCGAAGATTCGGTTGCACATGTTCGCCGACAGGTTGGAAATCTTCTCTCCTGGCGGGTTGCCGAACTCAATGGCATTGGACGAAATCGGCGAGCGGCAGTTCGCCAGAAACGAGCTTATTTGCACATGCCTTTCAAGATGTCCTGTCAGGAAACGTTATACCGAAGTCAAGAGGGAACGGATCATGGACAAGCGCGGGGAGGGTGTGCCTGTAATCCTTTCCGCTTCCGACCGCCTGTCGGGAAGACAGCCGGAATACAAGTTGCTGGGAGAATCTGAACTCCTTCTCACCATCTATTCTGCTCCAATCGACGACAGAAAGAAACTACGTGCGATGATTACGTCTTCTGGTGAGACGACAAACAGTGGCCGCAAGACGATAAAAGAGTCTGGTGAGACGATAAAGTCCAACAGCGGGGTGATAAACAAAGTCGGAGAGACGATAAATCATGCTGCCGAGACGATGGGTGAGACGATAAATGATACGATAAAATCCAATCCGGGCATATCGCTTATTGGAATCGTCGAGAAAGTAGGGAGAAGTCGGGCTACTGTTGCGAGGATTGTTGCTACTCTGAAAAAAGAAGGTTGCGTTGAATATAGAGGCAGCAAGAAGACAGGCGGCTATTTCAGCGTTTCATGAATTGTAGAAGCAGATTGGGGTCGGACCCTTTGACCCATGCATGTCACACGTCCCGCTCGTCTCTCGTCTCATGTCTCACGTCTCCATCTCCAACTTTGCGATATTGAAAAGTTTGTTGATGAGTTGAAGGTTGTTGGCGTGGAGTTCTTCGCCGGTGTGCCGGATTCGCTGCTGAAGAGCTTCTGCGCGTATGTGACCGGCACCTTTGTTGTGAAAAAAGCTACTCCACCACTTCTACTCCACCAATGGGGGCAGGCCCTTTGAGCATCACTTTAGTCCCCACGCACGCAGAGCATGGTGTGAAAGGCTTATGGTATGAAAAAGACGCTTGAAGTATTGAATCGCCTGGTGCGCGAAAAGGTCATTGATGACTATGCCATTGGTGGTGCGATGGGTGCCATGTTTTATGTTGAGACCGTCACGACGATGGATCTTGATATATTTGTTCTTTTCCCTGATGATTCCGACTTGGCGCCGCTTTCGCCTGTCTACGGCAAGCTGAAAGAATGGGGATATCTGCCGGATGAGTATGAAAAAGAATGTATAAACATTGAAGGAACGCCGGTTCAATTCCTTCCTGCCTATGATGCTCTGCTGCAGGAAGCACTTGTTCAGGCGCGGTCATTCGACTACGAAGGTGTTGAGACAAAAGTCATGTTGGCCGAATATCTGGCGGCGATATGCGTCAAAACCGGGCGGCTCAAGGACAAATTGCGCGTGCAGATGCTTCAGTTGAGCAGGGGGTTTTCCGAGTCGCAGTTTCTGGGTTTGCTCTCAACCTTCAACTTGAAAGAGAGGTTTGACAAATGGCAGTTGCAGTGAAAATGCGACCTCTGAGCGAGAGGCAGTACGCCAAGGAGACTTTCAGGGCGAGTCAGGCGGCCTTGTCGTATCCCGAGAAGGTACGGCAGCTGGTCATGCTGCAAGAGCGGTTGCGGCCCATCTATGCGGCGCGTGGACGCATCATCGTGCCATGGTCACTTGACAGAGACGAGGCAGGAGACACCATGCGAAAACAGGTCTGACCTGTTTTGACAAAAAGGGATGATGAGAGATGGTTGAAGTTGGAAGGTTTGTTGATGGGTTGAAGTCGTCGGGCGTGGAGTTCTTCGCCGGCGTGCCGTATTCGCTGCTGAAGGGCTTCTGCGCGTATGTGACCGACACCTGCGGCGAGAACTATCACGTGATCGGTAATGATGGAAAAGTAATGCGATGATTCAGATTGAAGATAGAGAGACCGCGCATTTTGAGGCGAAACTTGCAAAGGGTGGGTTGCCGAGAAGCCTTTGGGAGTCGTACTCTGCATTTGCGAATACAGATGGCGGCACAATCGCGTTGGGTGTCAAGGAGCGTTCAGACAAATCGCTGGAAGTTATTGGTGTTGAAAAGC
>Ga0310695_10004372_pt1 | contig 26165 bp, 18 predicted proteins | sample RumenRJG_04DNA_FD_203882 | JGI IMG/M metagenome (GOLD analysis project Ga0310695, IMG submission 203882) | Bovine rumen microbial communities from Lethbridge, Alberta, Canada - RJG_04 (v2) (version 2) | ecosystem: Host-associated > Mammals > Digestive system > Stomach > Rumen | place: Canada... | reverse complement strand
AACCGATGATCTGGCGAATGGCATCAGGAACAGGTTTGTTCTTGACATGGGTGGTAACAGTGAAGTCTTCCAGTTCGTTGTAGATAAACACGATCTTGTGGTTGCCTGTCTGCTGCTGGATATACTTCAGCGCGTCGCTCATCGACACGTTCTGGAAGTTACGGGTTATGCGCTGCGCGTGTGCTATGCCTGCCATGGCACATATCAACAATATGATGATTAGAATTCGTCTCATCTATTCTCGTCTTATTCTTGGTAAAGACAGGCAGCATCAGTGTCAAGTCTATCAGTTACCTGCCGAAAGAAGCTATTTTTGTTTTCTGTTTTGCATTGGTTCACGTCAGGTATGATTACAGGCGGTCGCGTTCGTTTTGGGCTTTCGCCATTCAATTTATTATTTTGGAGCCACAATCTCGTTATAGTATTGTGAGCCGTTTTTAATAACATTGAAGTTATTGCTCTTTCCACCTGAGAATTTCCATCTAACAGAAATGCCAATACTCTGGACTGGCGTGGTGTAGTTATACGTTACTGTTATGCCATTGGTTTGTCTGTCAACTCTGCGACGGTCTCCAAGGGCGGTGAAAGACAGGGTCAACTGCAACTTGTCCTGGCACAGGGATTTGTAAATCTCACCCCAGAGTTCCCAGACGGTGTGGAGTGTCCAGTCATAACTTGTGAATGTTGGTTCGCAAAAGAAGTTTAGCATACCACCCCAACCATGTTGAAATCTAAAGTTGTTATTCATCATATAAAATGGGCGCAGCCTTGTCTTGCCATAATATACATCACCTAAAGTCACATTTTCGCACTCAATCCACAGGCGTCCTGACAACTTCATAGTCCATGGTTTTATGGGATTCCAATTGACCTCAGCGGTCACACCAAATGCATCTTGCGCTGGCAGATTGATGAAGTAAGTATAAAACAAGTCTGGTGCTGTTGGGCTTTGCTTGATCTGCCAATGAATCGAATTATTCAAACGACTATAAATAGCATTCAAAGTCAAGAGATTGCTGAACAGGGAAACACCAGCCATAACCATATCACCCCTTTGGGCTTTCAAATCCGGATTGCCAACAGTGTAGTTATAAGGATCAGTCCAGCGAATGGTGGATGAGATAGCAGAATAAGGGATCTCACCGAGTGTACGCTTGTAGTTTAGCATCAACGTGTTTTCACCCTTACTGTCCAATGGCATCATCATCTGCATCGTGGGATTGATGCCCCACTGGGTGTTAGTGGATACTGCGCCGTCATCCAATGTCTTATACTGGATTTTGTTCAACTGAAAGTTTACCCCAGCGCTGTAACGAATTTTCCAAAACTGCCCCATGGCTGACGCATAGATTATCGGGGTTAAGCCGCTTGTGCGTGTAGGCACTTGACTCGTCTGGAAACGGTCGGTGGCATCAATGGCGAAAACCGACGGGGTATATTTCGTTGTGATGTATCGGATAGATGCTCCATAATTCCATGTCAACTTTTGACTGCGAGGATCGGTCATGTCCAACGATAACTTGTACATGTCCAACGAAGTTTTGTCCTCGGACGCGCTGGATGAATTCTCACCATAGGAAAAGTCAGACTTACTTTTATGCTGTCGGTTATAATAGTCACCGGTGACCTCCAATGTGGTTCCATGTTGGCCAAAGGCGGTGTTGTACTTCAACGTAACTTCTTGATCAAGCCAATTATTTCTCTGGTTAATAGAGGACGTTCCCGTCTCACCTATATCCTGAGTCTTAATCTCGTTCTTAAAGGTCTTGATATAATAACTTCCGCCTAACGAACTCTTCTCGTTCAACTGCTGGGTTAGACTCAAACGGTTGTTGAAATTATGACCAGGTGTTCTTTGGACTTCATCTAATTCTGTGAGTTTGTCTTGTGTTTGGTCCCAGATTGACTGCTTGGCCGTCTCTTTATATCGAAACCCAAACAAGTTTAGGTTATCGTAAATACTCAGGTTCTTATGTCGAAAGTAGATGACGCCACCCAGATTTCCCTGGTCAATGCCGTTAGAGGCCTGATAGCTAGTGCCAGCACTCACCGACCCATAATACCCTCCTTCGGCTGGCTTGTGGAGTGTGATTTCAATAGTACCTCCTGCATCTGTGGCATTCTGGTTGACTCCCGCGAGATAGTTTACTTTTACCTTGTCAATCATGTCGGCAGGTATGTTCTTGAGTTCATCTTTAGAGGTGAGTTTGACGCCATCTACATAGATTTCGCTCGTCTGTAAACCATTGATTTTATATGTGTCTCCCTCTTTGCTGACGCCGGGAAGAAATGCCAACATATCAGATGCCTGCTTGCCTTTGGCAATATCTGATGAACGGAGGTTAATAGTGTATCCAGTGGCATCGTGCTGGATTCTTGAGCCTTTGATGGTGACACCGCTGAGCGCGAACTGGTCGGGTTGCATTTTGATGGTGCCCACGTTGTCACGGGAGCACAGGCGATGCTCGGTCTTGTAGCCGACGTAGGTGATGCGGGCGATGACCTTGCCGTGGTCGTAGGGAATGACGAAGCGGCCGCTCTCGTTGGTCACACCGCCGCCCACCATCGTCGAGTCAGCAGGGTTGAGCAGTGTGACGTTGGCGTAGGGCAACGGCAGATTGTTCTCGTCAACCACCATGCCCTTCAAGTGATGCTCGGTCTTGTTGATGCACTCCACATAGATATCGTTGTTATCACCCAGGATCATCTGGATGGGATAGAAACCGATGATCTGGCGAATGGCATCAGGAACAGGTTTGTTCTTGACATGGGTGGTAACAGTGAAGTCTTCCAGTTCGTTGTAGATAAACACGATCTTGTGGTTGCCTGTCTGCTGCTGGATATACTTCAGCGCGTCGCTCATCGACACGTTCTGGAAGTTGCGGGTGATGCGCTGCGCGTGTGCTATGCCTGCTAAGGAGCACAGCAATAGTATCATGGTAAATAGTCTCTTCATTACTTGCCCTCCTGTGCTGATTCAACAATGAGTTTGCCATCCTCACGAGAGATGCTGAGTGACTCGAAGTGGGACAGCATGTCCACGACCATGTCGAGCGAATAGTCCGGCTCCCACTCATAATAGAGACGCAACGAGCGCACATCGTCGGTGCGGTATTCCACGTCAACATGGTAATAGGCAGCGAGTTCGGCCAGCATCTGCTCCAGCGGTACGTTGTCATAGAGCCGGGGCTCGGCCATGGCTGTAGCCGTCAATGAGTCGGTGGGTTGCTCAATAGCCTCTGGAGTCTCGTCGGCAGTAATGGCAGGGGCTTCAGGCTTGACAGCAGCGGTTTCCTCTGTCGTCTGCTTTTGCAGGCCGAAGAAACCTGTCTTGACAGCGGCATAGGAGACTCCGAAGAGAACCAAAGCAATCGCGGCGGTCGCTGCCACTTTGCGCCACAAGGGGATAATGGTAGCGCGAGGACGTTGCGACTGGGCCAGACGTTGCCATTCGGCATCAATGGTCTCGCCGCTCACCTCGGGCGACGGGGCGGTACTCTTGACTTTCGCCATCAGGGTATAAAGTTCACGGCACTCGTCATCGGCAAGGATCTCTTGCCATTGTGCCTCGCTGTAACGCTCGGGTTGTTCCAGCATCTGGAATAGTAAATCGGTCTTGTTCATTGCTCAATAGTCTTTAAGCGTTTGACGTAATTGACGGAGTGCGCTGTGCAGGTGCTTGTAGATGGTGGTGTGACTCACGCCCAGGCGACGGGCGACCTCGGTCAAGGCTACCCCCTCATGAAAATGCAGGCGTATCACCTCCCGGCACACAGGCGGCACCAGAGCATCGATGCCCTTGCTGAGCACTTCAATTTCGCACTCAAGTTCCTCGGGCGATGTCTGTTCCGCTACAGTGTCAGGGATGAGGTACTGCTGCAACTGGGCATGCAGTCGGCGATCGCGCATCACGTTCAGGCACTGGTTGCGCACGCATGACAGCAGATAAGGCAAGACGGTCGTTTCACGCAGTTCCGTTTGTTCCACGAGCAACTTGGCAAAGACGTCGTGCACAACGTCCTTGCTGTCGTCATCGTCGTGCAACAGCAGGTAAGCCAGCCGATGCATCGCACTGTAATGTTGCCTGAACAGCCCCTCAATATGTCTTTCTCTGTCTGTCATACACTCTATATACACACAGAAACCGATTTTTTAAACCCCTGGCGGAATTTTTTTCGATCACGCGACAAAATTACCCATCAATCCCGACACCCACAACCCCCAAATGGGTGAATAGTCAGCCGAGGGCGACATGACGTACCCTCGGCTGACCACGGTATCGAAGAAGCTATTTAGGTCTTATAGGCGGTTGCGCTCGTTTTTAACTATCGAATATCTATGGTTTACAATGATTTCATGATGGCGCTGTTGATGACGGGATTGATCTGCACGTCGCTACGGTCGGTCTTTTTGCCGAAATTGAGGGCGTAGGTCACCTTTAGGCTCACGTTACGGCCTGCTGATTCGTTCATGCGCCAGCGGTCCATATTGTAGCAGCCATAGTCCATCCATTCGTGGCTCTTGTAGTAGCGGCAGAAGGGGTTGTTAAGCCGTAATTCCACGCTCCAACCGCTGTGGTTCCACCCGGCCAGGAAGTCCAGTTTCATGGGGTCATGCACCAGGAACGGCTCACGGATGTCGAGTTGTGTGGATGGAGTCCTGAAGTTTGCACTGAACTTGAAATCTCCCTGCAGCCAGGTCACGCTGGCACGGCCGCGAACAATGGTCCGTGACAGGTCATACACATCGCCGCGTACAGCGTTGTACTCGCCTATACCCGTCAGGCCCACGCGCAGGCGGTCGCTCAAAGCACTGAATGACCAACTCGCGCTGAGCATGTTGCCATAGAAGTTACCGTCATTCAGTTTCTTGTCATAGATGACCGACGGGTCGGCATAGTACTGATGCACGATGTTATTGAAGTAGATGTAACTCATATAGGAGACCGCAAGCGAGTGCTTGCCCCACTGCTTGCTCAGCGACAGCGTGTTGCTCAACACCTTCAGGGGCTCGATGTCGGGATTTCCTTGCGTGGCCTCAAAGAACGAGACGGGCAGTGTCATGCTGTTCTTGTTGCTGGGGTCGAATAGCGTATGGGTAAGCACGCCGTTCAACGAGAGCGACAGATCCTGCCGTGGAACGTAGTTGCCGCCATAGTAGGCGATGGGGCTGCAGTAGTTGTAGTGCTTTCCGCCCAGCGATACCGCCGAATTGGAAACGCCAGCCGTGGCATACCACGACACACTGCCAGCCGAACGGCTGAGCTGCAGCATGGCTGTCGTGACATTAGTGATCAAGTGCTGATAGCCGGTCGAGGTGCCGCTATAGTGATCCTTGTAGTTGGTGAGCGTGTGCCCTGCCGTCAGCATCAACATCAGTTGATTGGCAAATGTCTTGAAGTAGAGTCCTTGCCCTGCCAGTGCGAAATTGTCTTCCTTGACACGCGAGGTCACTGCGCTCTGGCCGGTTTCCTCATACAGACTATGATAGGTATTGTGGCCGTAACTACCACTGGCGACAAACTGTATGGTCTGACTGGCAGGCAGCCACTTGGTGTATTCAAGCGAGATGTTGGGCGACAGGGCCTTGCTGTCCGAGTGACGATGCATGGTCGTGGTATCGGCGGGATAAATCACGGCAGTTGTCATGTCCTGGGCCGGCACGGTTGCTGCATCCAAGCCGAGAGCAAGGTTGAAGCGGTGGGCATCGCCCTTGTTGGTCAACTCAAAGCGCACATCCTCGCTGTGGTGGCGGGCGAGAGCATGGTCCGGGCTGTAGTAGCGAGTCAGCTTATGCCCGTCAGCAAAGGTGTAGAGCCCTGACTCTTCTACATAACTGTGGTTGCGATCCCAGTTGCTCATAGCCGCCAGCCGCAGCTTAGTCTTGCCATGGGTGTAATCGACCGCAGCCACATACTCGCCGCGCTGATAAATGAACCCCTCATCGGCTGAGAGATAGACGTTGCCGCCCGAGTTGCGGACAACGTAGTTGAGCACTGCCGCTTTGCCTGTCCATTTGCCTGAAGGGGCACGCAGATATTCCACGCTGGCCACATCCTGTGCCTGCAGCATGGCCACATCCTCGACGCGGGCTGCCACGCCATTGATGCACAGCACTACCTCGCCGCCAGAGTGTGTTGTCACCGATTTATCCTGCGGCGACACCACCAGGCCCGCAACGTTCATCAGCCCCGTCAGGTCTAGCGCATTGGCAGCGTGCTTGCGCAGAGCAGCCGTAGGCACCAGAATGGCTTTGTCGGCCGTCTCAATCTGCCCCTTAGCCGTCACAATCATCTCGGGCAACGTGTCAGTCATCACGCTGTCACATTGGATCGAAACGTCTTGAGCCGAAACACTTAAGCCCATGAAAGCAAATGCAACTAATATTAAAAATGTTCTCATGCCCTAAATATTGTATTTGGAATTATTCTGCAAAATAATAGCGAATAATTAGTTCATACAATACCCAAAAGGGTGTTTTCCGAATAGTTTAAGACTAAATAAGACTAAATAACCCAAAAGGGTATTTTTTTGGATTTATGCAGGATAATGTGTAATTTTGGCCTTTCAAAAGATCACATTTATGGCTCGGGTAGAGGATTTCTTTATCATGGACAATGCGGTGACGGGGATCACCGATGAGGATTACCGTAACATCCAGGACGTTGTGGACTCGGTGGATGCGTTCTCGCGCATGACCTACAAGAGTGTCTATATCATCGACTACTTTAAGAAAAACTTCCTGTATGTCAGCGAGAACCCATTGTTTCTGTGCGGCCTGTCAGCCAGCGAGGTCAAGGAAATCGGCTATAAGTTCTATATCGACAACGTGCCGCAAGAGGATCTCGAGCGGCTGTTGATAATCAATTCCTCAGGCTTTTATTTCTCCAAGGACATCCCTGCCGCCGAGAAGCGATACTACACGCTATCTTACAATTTCAGGGTCATCAACACGGTGTCCAAAAAGGTGCAGACCATCAACCATCAGCTGACGCCCCTCAAGATGATGCCCGACGGGAAAATCTGGCTGGCGTTGTGCGTAGCATCCATCCCCACCAAGCAGGGCGATGACACCATACTGATGTTCAACAACCGCACGCACGAGGGTTGGAATCTGGACCTGGAGAGCGGCACATGGCAGTCGGTCCCCTACATCTCGCTCACCGAGCAGGAGACGCAGGTTCTCAAGTATTCGGCCATGGGCTACACCACCCAGGAGATCGCCCGGCTGATGTTCAAGTCGTTTGACACGGTGAAAGGCTACCGTAAAAGCATCCTTGAGAAATTTGACACCGACAGCATCACCGAGGCCATCAACTACGCCATGATCTACCGCCTCATCGACTGAAACGCGAATACCAGCACGAGAAGTGCGCACCTCATTAAGCATCAATACGAGGACTTTTGCGGGTTGACTCTGACTTGCTGACGAAGTAGTCGGCAATGTCGGCAGTCGGGGCGATGGCTGTAAGCAGAGACTCGTAATCGGGGATGAGCAGTGAGGCATCGTGCCAGTGGTGCTGCTGGGTGATTCTGCGCCAGTCGGCTATGGCGTCGGCATCAGGATAGAGTGTTACATCACGGCCATTCAGCACGCTGCGCTCACTCAGTGCATTGAGGTTGCTTTTTGAGCCTGTTGCCAGCCAAATCACGCCGTGAATCACCATCGAGGCGATGATGGCGGTTTTCTCGCTTTCTACGACGGCTACAGGAAAGTCGGGGTGCCGCGCAAGCAGGTGCTCCCCAAAGTAAACCAACTCGGCACGCTGGCCATCTTGGGGCTGTTTGCGATAAATGAGCGGATATATCGATTTGTCTCGGTGTCCGTCGCTGCAGTAAGCCATTGCCTTGATCTGACGCAGGCGATGGTTGACGTCCAGGTAGCGGAACATCGTGCAGCGGCCGTCATACCCCACTTCGTAGCGCTTGAACGCTTCAGGAGTGCCAGGATAAAGGCTCTTGAGAAATCTGTACAGATTGGACATTTCAATCACATTAGGCCGAGTCGTGCGTTGGTAATCCTCCCATCTTTCTTCGTAGTAGATCGGCTCCGGTCGTGATTGCACTACTGGTGCAACACGACGTGGAATATAGGGAAGCGAGTGGTGACCTCGTGTCATCGTCACACCATTCGCCCGCAGATGGGCAATGATGGTGCCTGGGGAGATTCGTGACGGTGTGCGGCAGCTGCGCCATTGCGTCATCACGTCACGGTCGTCCTTATAGCCGCCACTATTACGGCTCAACGAGAGCCACAGCTCCCGCAAGGTTTCCTCATCGGCTGGTGACTCGATGGCTGCTGCACGCAGCGACAAGCAGGCCCGGTACCAAGTCTCGTGGTCATCCAGGCCACCAACCTGCATCACGTCCACCTGACGCAGGATGTCGTTCCAGTCATAATCGCTGGCAGTGTGAGAAGAAAAAGTGCGTTTCATTGGTTTCTGTTATTTTAGAGTTGTTGGTGCAACGGTAATTATGATTACTTCACTATTTGTGCAATCGCTCCGGTGTCGTGGGGTGGTGCAGTTTATATATTACACCCCCTTTATAGGGGGTGATATAAATTGCACCTCACCTACGTGGCTTCACCATCGGCTGCATAGTACAGACCATTGTCGCGCTTGACAATCAGGCCAGCTTCCATGGTCTGTTTGATGTCTTCCTTGGCAGTGCGATCACCCTTGTCGAACGCTCGTTTAATCTCCTTAATCAAGTCGGCATAACGACAACCATTGGGAAACTTGCGGCAGTAGTTAGCGATTGCATCATAACGTATTTGCTGGCGCATCGAGGGGCCATCGTCCTGCTGTGGCGCGCCCACCACCTCGGGCAAGCCCTGGTCGTTCACTTTGAAACAAAAGTCCTCTGGGCGCTTTCCACGGGCCTTCTCGAAGGAGACTTTCGTTATCTCGCCATCGGCGTTGAAGACCATGGCCGTTTCAGTTTTGCGGTACAGGTTAGAGCCGGCATGGCCACGCGGACGCAGCACCTTTCCCCCGCTCATCACGTCATTCAGATTGGCGTGGATGACAGTGAGGATGTGGCAGTTGTAGTGTGAAGAGAACTTCATCACAAACTGCTGGATGATGGCACCCTCAACAATGTGGTTGGGATCATTGCACAAGTCGGCGATGCCATCGATGACCACGAGAGACGGACGATACTGCTCGATAGCCAGTGCACACGCCATCAGGCGCTTGGGCGGGTCTATTTCGCGCAGGTCGAAGACTTCAAGCAAAGCGGCATCAGAGTCAAGAATACGCCTCATGCGGCGTTTGATGCGTCGTGCCCTGCCTCTGCCTTGCTCCGTGTCAATCCACAGCACACGGCCCGGCTCGGCATCGGCACGGACGAAATAGTTGGAACGTGGGCGGGTGCATGCACTCAAGTATTCGGCCACCAGCAGTAGGCAGCCGAATGTCTTGCGTGTACCTGGTACACCGATGATGACCGAGAAGTTTTGCAGAGTCATCATCGGCGATTCTTTACTGCCGGCATACAGGATGGGCACCTCGTCGCAGTCATCGTTGTCCACTTCCTCGGGCGTGATGCGCCCAGCATCAAGGATGTCCTTTACAGCGCCGGGGTCAATCTGGTCTGCCTCACTTTCATAGGCCGTTGCGGCAGTGATAACGTCATGCAGCATGCGCAGCGATTCGGGCACGAGCTGGCCATTAGCGGCATACTGGTCAGCCGTTGGACGTTCTTTTCCGTTTTTAGCGGCTAACATCGCCGCACTCATCGGGTCAATGACATTGCCCGTGGGTGAGTTTTCAGAAAAATCATTCATGGTACAAGAATATTAAGATTATTCTGCAAAGTACGCATATGAGGACACCTCTCCGCAATGTCAAAAAGCAGAGAGGTATCATCAATTCGCTAATCATGGCATTGGCCTGCTCCTGCCAGGCGATTGATGTCTTCACGACGATAGGCTACACGTCGCCCAACATGGCGTTTGGGCAGATAGCCACTCTTGTCCCATCGGATAAGCGTGCGCAGGCTTACCTTGAGTAATTTAGCAGCTTCTTCCTGAAAAACGAAGCCGTCATCAGACTTGGGTTGTTCAACATTGTGTGTTTTTCCTTGCAATTGTTGAATGACGCGATTAGCAATCGTTTCTGCCAACTGATTGTAATCGTCCTCCGTAAGCAAGATTAGATTTGTCGCTTTCATAATGTTTAAAATTTAATGCCTTGACTCCGTTGTCATCGGCATTGCAAAGTTCACACCCAAATGTATAACCAAAACGAATGATTTTATAAGAAAAACAGACAATGAAGCCAATCAAGAAAAGTCCCGTAATCGCTTGGATTACAGGACTTAGCTATATAAGTAAAGAAAAATATTTTTATAAGAAATATAACCTATGCATAATTCCCGTACATTTTCAGGGGAAGTCACGCAGCCATTGTTTCGCAATATGGGACTGATTGGAGGACTTAGAAGAACTCAGCGTGTCCCATTGGCCGCTTGTCAAAACCGACTTTTTCCAGTCCTTGACCTCATCTATGATAAGTGATGAGATTTGTTCCAGGGCATAGTAGAACTTTACTTTATTTTTTGCCCGAATGATGTCCGCGGGAAAATGGCCATTCTTGACCCAAACGAAGAATTCCTCATAGTCACAGGTCTTGATAACGCCGGTCTCGACCAGGTAGGCATGGATCTTCTTTACCCTCTCCGTTTTGGAAAACGTGAACGTTTTCTGATTCTCGGGCTGGATCTCGGGCTGGATCTTAGGCTGGATCTCGGGTTGGATCTCGGGTTGTCTGTCGTTCTTTTCAGACGGCGACACACTTATGTCAATAGCGTGGGGAATGCCCAGCTGTTCCAGTCGGTGTGACAGTTCTTTGACAGCAAATTGATAAATAGGCGACGAATTGACGATCGCCTGGCCACTGGAAATGGGCTTCTCAAGATAATATATCTGAGGAATATCACCATGATAGTTTGGAGAGAGCTTGATGCATTTGAGCACATAATCGAATGCATTCTGCATCGTTTCTTGGTTGATCTGCTGCAATAGGTCAATCAACATTTGCATCATCACAGGGTTAAACCCTGCAGTGGCGTCGCTAAGGCGCTTAAGCTCGTCCTCATCCCCGCCAAACGGCCTGCCAAACTCCTCTATTTTCAATTCTATGCCTCTTTCACTAGTAGTGACATGTGGCGTGACTTTCACATAAGCGTAATTAACGTAAGTCTCCAAACGATCATTGATTTCCTCCTCGGTGAGTTTTCTCTTATTGGGTTCTTCTTTTGCCATTGTTTCTCGATGTATTATGTCATGCTATTGTTGTCCATTGTCAAAGAATTTGAAGAATGACTCGATTTGGTGTTTTCTTAGTTCCTCGGGATCTTTCTCGATATAAATCCTAAACACCTCCTCTGTCTCATGGCCGGTGATGCCCATGATGATTTGTGTCGGCCAGTTGCGTTCAAACATATTAGTAGCGAAACTGCGACGGCCGCTGTGAGAAGTCACGAGATTATAGAATTTCTCGCTTAACGTAGTCTTCTCGGCATTCAATGTCCGTTCTAACTCCACTATATCATCAAAACCCGCCTCTTTGCCATCATCCGTTTCTGAGATAGTCTTGCAGACATCCTTGATGAAGTTATTGAACTTTTGATTACTGATAGGAGCCGGAAAGCCATCCCTGTATTTTTCCAGCAATGGCTCTACTTCGGGCAATACTGGAATATATACGAGAGCACCCGTCTTTGTTTGTTTGACTTTGAAAAAGCGGTGCTTCCCATCATCTGTTGTATCGATATTGTCCGGGATAAGTTGACCCAAATCACTATATCGTTGGCCGGTCCAGCACAACAGCAAGAATTGGTCCCTTACACGATCCATGTAGCCGTTTAAACGGGCATTGGCCATCACGTGAAGCTTGTTCTCGTCGAGATACACATTCTTCACTCGCTCGTGCAGCACCTTGCACTTGCCACGAACAATGAAGGCGCACTTGGCCGCCTGCTCGGGATCGTCGATTCGTTTGCGCAGAACAGTCTTCAGGCTCTTGATGTGCTTTCCTACACTATTTTTACGCAGTCCCTGGTCGTACAGGAATTTCACGAACGCGGCATACCAACGCTCATTAAGCTCATCAGTTTCATAATCGGCCACGGAAGAATGTTTGCAAAACTTCTTAAGCCAGCCCTCAACCTGGGCATAGACACGGACGGAACTCGGCTTGAGGCGTTCTCCGTTATCATTCAGCAATCTTCCTTCCTTGCCATCCAAGCAGAATTCATGCACAATTTGCATGAGTGTCTTGTTTTTCTTCTTTTTAGTTTCTGATTTTTTAGGATGCAGGAAATTGTTCGTCTCCTCCAAGAGCCATAATTTCAGTTCTTCTGAACTCCTTCCGTTGAGACCGCCCTGCGCGGTATAGGCTTCAAGCAGGTGGGCTTTAAGGTTGGTTATTCTTTTGTTGATTTTCGCGTTCCGCTCACGTTGATCATCATCAGGCACCTGTTTGATTGACGTACTCAGTTTTTGCGTCTTGGGCGACCAGTACTCCCTAATGATATGGATGCCAGTAGAGAAAAAAGGTTTTATGGTCTGCGTCGCGCTAAAGCGGAAGCGCACTTCTGCTTCTGCTCCACCACCTTTGCTGATTGATATTTGTATGCCTGCCATTTTTATTGTAATTTTGTTCTGCAAAGATACAAAAGAAATTTATTCCGTTGTCATTCTGTTGTCATAAAAATGGTAAAATAATGTCAATACATTGTCAGGCCATGTCTGATTGATTTGAATTATATATCAGACATTCAGTGATTTATGATGAAATTATCATGACATATCATATCCATGGATGGAGTCCGCTATGCTCCACGAGAATGGACGCAAGTAGTTGAGTATCGGCTGCTTGCGTTTTTGTTTTATAGAGTATTTGATGATGTGGATGTGGGGGCATTTTGGCCAAAAGGAACGGCTCGGCCCCGTGTTGGGCCGAGCCGTTTGTCTTGGGATTGGATGTGACTGAAGGGGATTTTGGTCACCTGCAGTTGATGCGCAATGACTGGTTGGCAATCTGGAGGAGGAATTCTCCGGGCTCGAGATGGCGCTGGTCGTCATTGCCTACAAACGCGAAGTCGTTGGCGGGCAGGCTGAAGGTAACGGTGCGCATTTCGCCCGGCTGGAGTTCAATCTTGGTGAACGCCCTCAGACGACGGCTCTCGGGGACGATGCTTGCCACCATGTCGCGGGAGAAGAGCAGGACGCTCTCCTTGCCTGCCATGCTGCCTGTATTTTTCACGTCGATGCTGACGGTGAGCAGGTCGCCGGCTGTGAAATCAGTCTTGTCGACACGCATGTTGCTATATTCATAGGTGGTGTAACTCATGCCGTAGCCGAAGGGCCACTGCACATCGACCTGCGCATTGTAGTCATACACACCCTCCATGGTGCCTGTTTCCTCGCTCACGCGGTAGTCATAGGTGGTGAGCGATGCCGAGTGACGCGGATAGGTGAACGGCATCCTGGCCGAGAAGTTGTCATCACCAGCCAGCAGGCGGGCCAAGGCATTACCGCCCTCGTTGCCGGGCAACAGGATGTCGACCACAGCGGTGGCCAGCGGTTCGATGTCGCTGACCAGGCGAGGACGTCCCTCGTTGAGAATCAGCACAATGGGCTTGCCTGTTGCAGCGAGTGCCTTCACAAGGTCGCGCTGATTGGCCGACAGGGCCAAGTCGTTGAGGTTACCCGGGGTCTCGGCATAGGAGTTTTCACCCACACATGCCAGAATCACGTCGGCCTGGGCGGCAGCCTTGACGGCTTGCTCGATTTGAGGCTCATTCTCCTCCCAATACTGACCATCGTTGTTATAGGTCACACCAGGCTCATAGATAATGTTGCCACTACCGAAACGTTGCTGCATTGCCTCGAGGATGGTGTTGTGCTGCGAGGCGTACTTGTCGGCATCCTTACCCTGCCAAGTATAACTCCAGCCACCGTTCAGGCATCGCATCGAGTTGGCATTGGGTCCCGTCACCAGGATCTTCTTGCCCTGGGCCAAGGGCAGGATTCCGTTGTTCTTGAGCAGCACCATGGTCTGCACAGCGGCATCCTGGGCGGCCTTGAAATGCTCGGCCGAGCCATATTTAGGATAGTCCTTGATGTTGGTGTTGGGCATGTCAAAAAGGCCCAAACGATACTTCATGCGCAGCACGCGGCGCACAGCGTCATCGATACGCGACATGGGTACCCTACCCTCATTCACAGCCTCGATGAGCAGGTCACAGAAGTCAGGGTTATAGGGGTCCATCGTCATGTCGATACCGGCATTGACAGCCATGATGATGGCCTCTTTTCTGTTAGCAGCCACCATCTCGCGCCTCCACAAGTTGTCGATGTCGGCCCAGTCGGTCACGATCATACCGTCCCAGCCAGTTTCCACCTTCAGCCACTGGGTCAGGTACTTGGCATTGACATGCATTGGCACACCGTTGACCGAGCCTGAGTTGACCATCACCGACGTCGCACCAGCCTCGACACATGCCTTGAAGGGGGCGAAATGCTTCTCGCGCAATTCCCATTCCGGCACATAGGTCGGGGTGCGGTCCTTGCCGGTACGCGCGGCACCATAGGCCATGAAATGCTTGACCGATGTGCCGATGTGGTATTTGTCGATGTGGTTGGGGTCCGGGCCTTGGAAGCCCTCGACCATAGCCCGTCCGATCATGGCATTGACCAGACAGTCCTCACCGAAGTTCTCCCACACGCGCGGCCAGCGGGCGTCGCGCGACAGGTCGACCGTAGGCGAATAAGTCCAGGGGCAGTTGGCGGCTCTGGTCTCATAGGCCGTAATGGATGCCGCCTGTCGGGCCAGGTCAACATCGAACGATGCACCCAGATTGGTGTTCTGCGGGAACATGGTACCGCGCAGCGTGTAGGTGGCACCGTGGTTCTGGTCCAGGCCGTAAACACACGGGACACCGCATGCCTTGAGCGAATACTCATTGATGGTGCGGATGGTCTGCTGCCACCACTCGGGCGTCTGTGAGACGGCATTCGGGGTGTTCAGAATCGAGCCGACCTTATACTTATTGAAAACGAGTTCCATCTTGTCCTGGTCGAGCACGAAGCGTTCGCCTTCCCTATGGCCCAACACATCGATGGCCAGTTCGGTCATCTGCCCCACTTTTTCTTCCAGCGTCATGCGGCCGAGTGTCTGCTCCACGCGCTTTTCGATCGTGGCATCGGGGACATAAGTCAACGTGTTCTGGGCTAAAGCACCCATTGCAACAAGCAGGCTCATCACAGCGGACATTGCCAAATTTCTTACGGTTAGTATCATTTTTTATGTATAAGTTTTTAGTTCTTAGTTTCTGTTTTGATGGGCAATGAATGAACGGCTCACATAGATGAAACCCGCAGTGCAAAGCGGCATCATGCGGGAATCGTCCATCCAAGGCGCAAAAGTAACATTTTTCAAACAACCCCGACTAAAGCAAACCGTTTTTTTTAAAACATCAAAGGTTTTCTCTACCAAAAGCCGTCAATGCATACTTCCCAGATGCAACCCTCTTAAAAATAATGAACAATTACTTTGCATTTAAGCAAGAAAAGAGTAATTTCGCAAGTTAAAAACAGCCAGAACATGTCTAAGTTTCTCCAAAGACTAAAGTCAGGTCGTCTGCGCGGATTAATCTCCGCACTGGCAGTAATCTTGCTTGCCGGAGCGGTGATTGAGGGCCTGTCGTTTTTGCAATACCACTATGCCCACAAGGTTCTGCAGGAGGAACTTGACCAGTTGGTCGAGAGTGAAATGATGCAGAAGTCTATGCGTGTGAAAGGCATTCTCAAGACCCATGAGAAGATTATCCAGAACTACCAGTGGTCCATCCAGCAGCAACTCCAAAACACAGATAACATCTACCGTGTTACCCGTCGCATCGTTGCCACCAACAAGGATGTGATGAGTGCTTTTGTGGCTTTTTCCCCTGACTATTACCCGGACCGGGGGCGGCTCTTTGAGCCAGGTGCCTACAGGGTGAATGACAGCATCATAACAAAACAACTTTCCGGTACTGACCATGACTATACATTACGCGAATACTATCATAAAGTTATCGAGGACAACCGTTCGAACTGGACCGACCCTTATCTTGACTCAACTGCCAGCGGCAAGGTGGTTACCACCTATGCCCTTCCTGTCACCGATGATGCCGGGCAAACGGTGGGGGTATTTGGTATCGACCTGTCGACTCAAGGCATCATCGACACCCTGAATACCAAACACACCAATCCCTCCACATTTTTCTTGTTGCTTACCAATGAAGGCAAACTCATTTCCCGACCCGACTACAGCCACACTCAAAAAGATGACGTGATGAAGATTGTGGAAATGATCAATGACAGCACCTATGACCGTAAAAGCAGCAGCACAGGATCGAGCAAAATCATCACATTCCACGACAAGGAAAACGGTAAGGGATATGCCTACTATGCCCCCATGCAGGGCAAACCGCACTGGCAGGTGGTCATGGTGTGCTATGACAAGGAAGTCTACGGCAAGTTGTATCAGATTCGGTCCAGATTCATGATGATGATTCTGGCCGGTCTTGTTGCATTGGCATACATCCTGTACCGCTTCTTCCGCAACGTGCTTCGCCTGCACGAATCCAAATTGAGAAGGGAGCGCACCGAGAGCGAGTTGCGCATAGCCCAGAACATCCAGTCCGAGATGCTGCCCAGCCAAGAGATCCACCGTCCTGAAGTTGACGTCTGCGGCAAACAGGTCACGGCCCTTGAAGTGGGCGGCGACCTGTATGGTTACCTTGTACGCAACGAGAAACTCTACTTCTGCATCGGTGATGTGAGCGGCAAGGGCGTGCCGTCGTCGCTGGTGATGGCAGCCGTACATTCCTATTTCCGCAACCTGGCGTTACACGAGAGCAATCCTGCCAGGATCATGCAGACCATCAACGAGAGAGCCGTAGAAGGCAATAAGTCCAATATGTTTGTGACCTTGTTCATCGGAGTGCTGGATTTACCCACAGGACGACTGCGATACTGCAATGCTGGTCACGATGCACCTCTGGTCATCTCACAGGATGTAAAAATGCTGGCGGTTGATGCCAATCTTCCTATCGGCGTGTTTGATGATGTCAGGTATGCCGTTCAAGAGGAACTGCTACCCCCCAATTGCACCCTGCTGCTCTATACCGACGGCCTTACCGAGACGAACGACAACGAACGCCATCTGTTCGGATTGCAGCGCATCATCGACACTGCCAAGATCTGCTTGGAGCAGGGCAAGACCGAGCCAGCCACGTTAATGGACACCCTATTGGACAGCGCTACGCAGTTTGCCGGCGATGCCAAGCAGAGCGATGACTTGACGATGCTTGCCATTCATTACCATCAGCCGGCCGAGAACATCGTGCTTGACGAAAGCCTCAATCTGACCAACGACATCCATCGGGTCCCTGAACTCAATGAATTTGTCAAATCGGTGGCCAGGAGGTTAAACATTGAGCCGTCGCTCTCGTCTCAACTGATGCTTGCTGTCGAGGAGATGGTGGTCAACGTCATGAATTATGGCTATCCCATCGGCGTCCAGGGCACCATCACCATTGAAGCCCAGGCAACTGATCAGAGCCTGAAATTCATCATCATCGACGAGGGCAAGGCTTTTGATCCGACCAGCAACAGCAAGGTCGACACAATGTTGAGTGCCGAGGACCGCCCCATCGGCGGCTTAGGCATCCACCTGGTTCAGAAACTGATAGATTCCATCAACTATGAGCGGATAAACGGTAAGAATTATCTCACCTTGAAAAAGGAAATCAATAAACCTGATAAATAAATAAAAGCAATGAAAACGACAATTCAAGAATTTGACGAGAACATCATCGTCACCATGGTAGGTTCGCTCGACACAGCAGCAGCCATCGAAGCCGAGGAGACGCTCAAACCCATCACCGAGGGAGACGGAAAAGATATCGTGTTTGAATGCAAAGAACTGGAGTATATCGCATCAAGCGGACTGCGCATCCTGCTCGACGTGCTCAAGAAGACCAAGGCCAAAGGTCATAAAGTCGTCCTGCGCAACGTGAACAGCGACATCAAGAACGTGTTCAATATCACGGGGTTCATCAACCTGTTTGAGTTTGAATGACCCGGCTATGAATTCCTGTCATTTCGGCATCAGGCGATGGCTGCTGGCGGCACTTGCCCTGTCAGCCTTCATCGCCTCGGGGCAAACAGCCCCCGACAGCACCGCTACCAAAGAGAACCAACTGAATGTAGACATCCAGTTCCTGGGGCGCGGCGAGATGCGATACGGCGGTTTCCAGCGTGATGTGGCGCCAGGAGAAGAACCCGTCACCAACCCCAGAAACAGTTTTCTGCTGAGCCGCACGCGCCTGCCCATCACTTTCAAACGTGACTGGCTGGAAGCGTGTGTAACGCCACAACATTCAGGGGTGTGGGGACAAGAAGGGAAAGGTTCCTTCAACCTGTATGAGTCGTGGGTCAAGATGAGCACCCACAGCGGCTTGTTCGCCCAAGTGGGACGCGTGGCTCTCGACTATGACGATGAGCGTATCATCGGCTCGGATGACTGGGCGATGGCCTCGTCCTCGCACGACGTCTTGCGTATGGGCTATGAGGGACACGGCCACAAGGCACACGTGATACTCGCCTATAACCAGAACGCCCAGGTCATGGGCAACGGCGACACCTATTATGTCAACGGTGCCCAGCCCTACAAAACGATGCAAGACATGTGGTACCACTATGACATGACCCGGCTGAATTTGGGTGCATCGTTGCTTTTCATGAACATCGGCATGCAAAGTGCTGAAGAATTGACGACCAAGAAAACCATTTATCAGCAACTTGTGGGTGGTTATGCGTCATTCACTCCCAAGCGCTGGAAAGCCGAAGCATCCTTCTATTACCAGTTTGGCCATAACGAGTTCGACATGAAGATTGATGCCTGGATGGCCAGTGTCAAAGCCTCTTTCTCCCCTCGGGACAATTTCGGCTTTGTTGCAGGCTATGACTACCTGAGCGGAGATAAACTGTTTGCAGTGCCTGCCAACGGCAATATTGGTGTGGTTCAGCATAAAGTCATCAAAGGTTTCAGCACTGTTTATGGTTCTCACCACCAGTTCTACGGTGCCATGGATTTCTTCTATGTGAGCACCTACCTGAATGGTTTTACTCCAGGCTTGCAGAACGCCTATTTCGGAGGCTTCTACTGTCCTCTCACCGGCCTCAGGCTTGATGCCAGTTACCATTATTTCGCGACAGCGACCGAACTTGTCGACATGGAGAAGACCCTGGGGCACCAATTTGAGTTACAGGCCAGTTATGCCATTTCGCGTGATGTGAAATTAGCGGTCGGCGCCTCGTTCATGTCTGGCAGTGAGACCATGGAGCGACTGAAGCGAACCAGCGCCAACAACAATCTGAGATGGGGCTGGATTACACTCGTTGTCACGCCACGCATCTTTTCCACCAAATGGTAGTTTGAACCGTAACAGAAGTGATCTACATCGATGACCATATCATGGACTTTGACCTGCGGCAGGCCTTGACCGAGGTGAGTGCCCAGCGGCGGGAGCAGGCCCTGCGTTACCGCCACGAGCGCGACCAACGGTTGAGTGTGGCTGCCTATCGTCTGCTGCAGCACGCCCTGCTGACAGAATACGGCATCCAGCAGCCGCCCGTCCTGGCTTATGGCACCAACGGCAAGCCCATGCTTGCCGAGTGGCCTTACATCCACTTCACCCTGAGCCATTGCCGTGAGGCGGCAGCCTGTGTGGTAAGCGACAAGCCCGTGGGCATCGATATCGAGTCAATCGACCATTATGACGAAGCGGTGGCGGCACAGGTGATGAGTAGTGCCGAACTGCGCAAAATCCATGCCTCGCCATCGCCCCAGATGGCGTTCACACGCCTGTGGACGATGAAGGAGAGCCTCTACAAACTCACTGGCGGCGACCCTGGAGCGGACATCCTCCAGTTGCTGGCCAAGAGCGAACAATACGACTTCAATACCATTTTGCTGCCCCATTGTGTGTGCACGGTGTGCCAGCGAAAAAATCTCCACGACCCCGATTAACATGACTGAAGACCGCAAACTACCACATCCTCTTGTTTCCCTCATCCCGGTAGTCATCCTTATCGGGTTGCTGGCCATTGTGATTGCCCTGTTCGGCAGCGATGCGTTGAGCGGCGGCAGCCAGATTGCCCTGCTTTTCGGTCTTGCGGTGTGTGTGCTGATTTCCATGACTTGCTACCACACACCATGGAAGGCGTTTGAGCGCCAGATGACCAAAACGCTGGGCGACGTGTCCGTCACGCTGCTCATCCTGCTGACCGTGGGTATGCTCTCCGGGTCGTGGATGGTGAGCGGTGTGGTGCCCACGCTTATCTACTATGGTGTTCAGATTCTTTCCCCAAAGTTATTCCTGGTCAGCGCTTGCATCATCTGCTCGCTGGTCTCGCTACTGTCGGGCAGTTCCTGGACCACCATCGCCACCATCGGCGTTGCCTTGTTAGGCATCGGGCAAGCCCTGGGCGTAAGCGAGGCATGGACCGCCGGAGCCATCATCTCGGGCGCCTATTTTGGTGACAAGATGTCTCCATTGAGCGACACCACTATCCTGGCCTCATCGTCGGTGCGGGTCGACATCTTTGACCACATCCGCTACATGGTACTGACCACCGCGCCCTCGATACTGATCACGCTGGTCATCTTCCTGGTCACGGGGCTGGTAATGAACAGCGAGGGGGCATTGCACATCGAACAATATACCGACGGGCTGGCCGAGACCTACAACATCTCGTTATGGACCCTGCTTGTTCCGCTGGTCACGGGCATCCTCATTGCCCGCAGGGTGCCGTCGCTGATGGTTTTGTTCATTTCGTCCATCCTTGCGGGCGTGACCGCAGTGATTTTTCAGCCCCACATCCTGAGCCAGATAGCCGATGACGCTTCACTGGGCAATGTGGCGGCCATTGTCAAGGGACTGGCCATCACCTTCTATGGCTCGACTTCGGTACAGACCGGCTACGATGCACTCAACGACCTGGTTTCGACGGGCGGCATGGCGGGTATGCTCAATACCATCTGGCTGATTCTCTGTGCCATGTGTTACGGCTCGGCTATGGTAGCAAGCGGCATGATTGAGAGTATCACGACTGTCATCGTTCGATGGGTGCGCACCCGTGTGGCCCTGGTATCGTCGACCGTCGGTACCGGCCTTTTCCTGAACCTGACGACCGGCGACCAGTTCATCAGCATCGTCTTGACTGCCGATATGTTCCGCAACGTGTATGACAAAGAGGGGTATGAAGGCCGATTGCTGAGCCGTACCACCGAAGACGCCGCCACGGTGACATCGGTGCTCGTGCCGTGGAACACGTGCGGCATGACCCAGGCTACCGTGCTGGGAGTCCCCACGCTCACCTACCTGCCCTACTGTTTCTTTAACATCATCAGCCCGCTGATGACCATCCTCGTTGCCGCCCTGGGCTGGAAGATTCCACGCCGCAAGCAAGAGATAAATACAGAAGTTTAACTTTAAATACTATCAATTATGAAAAAATTAATACTATTGACAAAAGCCCTGTTGATGACAGCCATCGTCGCCTCAAACGGCTTGATGGCATCGGCCTATGATTTCATGGCAGACAGCATCTGCTATAATGTAATTGGCGATAACGAGGTAGAAGTGACCTATAAAGGCCCACTCTACTATAGCGGCAGATTCTATAAAGGAGACGTGGTGGTACCAGCGACTGTGGAGCACGACGGCGTCGTCTATCAAGTGACACAGTTGGGCATGTACGCATTCACTAACAGTCCTAATTTAACATCGGTCACAATGCCAAACGGGTTGAAGACCATCAAGAAATACAGTTTATCGAACTGCCAACTGATTACGCAATACGATATTCCTGCCAGTGTGACCTTGATTGAGGGCGGTGCTTTCAACGGCACCGGCTTGGAGCGCATCAATGTCGATAGTGCCAACGAATGCTACAGCGATCTCGATGGTGTGTTGTTCGACAAACAACAGACAACAATCATCCACCATCCCACTAAACGAGACTCGACCTACATTATCCCCGATGGCGTGACTACAATCGGATCTTATGCTTTCTACAATAACAGCAAGTTGATATGGGTTGGTATTCCTGAAGGGGTCACGACCATCGAACAAGGCGCGTTTTTTAACTGCTCAAAACTCGAGGACATAGAGTTTCCCAATAGCCTCGTGACCATCGGTGAGGAGGCCTTCAGGGGATGCACGTCTTTCACATCGGTCGAAATCACAAGAAACGTCGCTGAAATTGGCTTTCTGGCGTTCTTTTATTGCCCCAATGTGACGGAGTTCAAGGTGAGCCGTATGAGCAACCACTTCTGTAGTGTCGACGGCGTGCTTTATTCCAAGGACATGACCGTCATCCATTACCTCGCGCAGGGTGACAAAAGAACCACCTATGTCATACCCAACACGGTCAAGATCATTGAGAATTATTGCTTCACGTCATCGTCGTTGACATCTGTCACTATTCCCGAAGGGGTGACAACCATCTGCCAAGGGGCATTTTACGGCAGCCGTAATTTGGCCGAGGCTCATATTCCCAACACAGTGCAAGAGATAAGGAATGTGGCATTCTGCAATTGTCCCAGACTTAAAGAAATCAATCTGCCCGAGGGGTTGACATACATTGGCGAACAAGCATTCTGCATGTGCGACTCTATCAGCGAGATCATTATCCCCAACACCGTGCATGAGATTGGCGATTGGGCATTCCGTGACTGCAAACTGGTCAAAACAATTAAAATCAGCGATAACGCCACATCCATCGGCGAAATGGCATTCAGCGGTTGTAAATTGGTACAGTCAATCACAGTGCCAGGAACGGTCACTTATATCGGCGCCAACGCATTCAGCGATTGTTCCGCGTTAAAGAAGATCATCATTGGCGGGCCCAACGATACTACAACGACCACTATCGGCGTTTGTCCGCTCATTAATTGTGACTCACTCAAATACGTAGAATTTGGTGCGAACGTCAAGAATTTCGAGCACGGACCCTTAATGGGCTGCAAATCTCTCTCGAGAATCGTTTGCCATGCCGCAATTCCACCTGTACTTGTAGATGACAACATTTATTCCTACAACAGTCATCCGCTCTTGTATGTCCACAGAGCCTCGTTAGAAGCCTACACGTCACATGTATATTGGGGACGCGTGCCACGCATCATTCCCATCGAGAGTCTTGGTGACATCAACAACGATGGCTTTATCGATATCGATGACGTGACCAAACTCGTCCAGGGAGTGCTTGTTGGGGATTCTACTCTTGACGTAGCCTATGCCGATGTCAACTACGACGATACCATCGACATTGACGACATCACAGCCCTCATCAGAAAGGTGCTCACCGGTCAGTAACAACAAAATAGCGTCAATAAGAATTGAACCCCGAAAGTGTCGATGCACGACCTTTCGGGGTTCATTCACGATTCTAATTCTAATGCTTATGCGACAGCCTGTCTGATGTGGATTACATCATGCCGCCCATGCCGCCACCCATGCCGGGGCCACTGGCGGGCATTGCGGGCTCCTTCTTCTCGGTGATGACACACTCGGTGACATCGGTGCTCGTGCCGTGGAACACCTGCGGCATGACCCAAGCCACCGTGCTAGGGGGTCCCACGCTCACCTACCTGCCCTACTGTTTCTTTAACCTCATCAGCCCGCTGATGACCATCCTCGTTGCCGCACTGGGATGGAAGATTCCACGCCGCAAGCCAGCAGAGGAGGAGTTAACAGTTAATAGATCAGGTATCTTTGCTCGTGTTGGTGGAGGACAGTGTGCGCGTTTCCACGTAGAAGACTGCAAATGCTATGGCATCTTCTCACTACGGAGCAGCCAGTAAGCGTTTTCCTTGAGTTTATTCATCAGTGCCGGTTCAAGGTCGGCATGCGTGTCAATCCATTGTCTCACAAGGGCTTTTGCATCATCACTCTTGTGTCCTGACAACAGCCCCGTTAGCCAATAACCCGGGAAGAAGATATCGCCCGTCTGCTGGATTTCAGGCAGGGCGTCAAGGCCTGGTGTGATATAGCGGTTGCTGAACGGTTCCCTCGTCGGGTCGTTGAGCAAGGCCAGCATATCCCGTGCCCAGGGCTCAACACGGCGGTTCTCGGCCTGCAGCAGTTCGTTGAACAGTTGCTGCTGCACCTGCACGTCGGGGGTACAGGCCCGCGAGATGAAGTCAAACTCCCGCCGCTGGTCCTCGTTGTTGAGGCGGCCGCGTTGCACGTCGAGAATCTCTTGCCAGCGGTCAGGTTGCATGACGGCCAGGTGATAGGCCATGCGCATGTAGTCGCGGCTGTTCAGGAACGTGGCGCTCTGCTTACCCCAGATTTCGTTCATTCCGTTCACGACCTTGGGCGACACCGCCTTGATGGAGAGTTGTCGCAACAACGTCTGGCGCACCGATTGCAACGGGTGTTGCTGCGACATTTTAAACAGGCGTTGCTCGGTGGCGGCCCTCTCCTTGCGGTCAAGGCATGCCATCACGTCGGCGATGTAACTGCATGTCGTCGAGGCAATCAGTTCGTTTTTCTCATGGTCAAGGAATTCGAGCAGCACCTTTGCCAGTTCCTTTGCCGTGATGTTGCCCAGATGAAGGTTCTCATAGAGGTTGAGCACAGCGGCATAGCGTGTCAGGTCGTTGTCTGCCATCGTCTTCCAGGCTTCGGACATCCTCAAGATGCCTCCACGATCAAGTTTAAACTGGCCATAGCCCTCGGCGTTGCTGTTGACAAACAGGCCCTTGCCATAACTCAAGTCGAGCAAATAATCGTAGTCGTTCATATAGATGGGATGCTGGCAAAACCTGCCGTTCTCATCAAGATAGCCGATGTCAAAGCCCTGTTTCCATACCAGATTGCGGCCGCAGGGGTCGTACTGTACCACACGGACAGCGTCGAGCATATGGACGCCCGAGGAGATGACCGGCATACCCTTCTGCTTGACCCACACGTCACTGAAGGATTGCGCGCTGTGCTCGGGGTTGAAACGGTCGAGTTCGACAATCAAGTCATCCCACGAGGCATTGCTGTAGGCATATTTGCTCAAATAGCCGCGCAGACCCTCACGCAGGGCTTCGGCACCCTTGTCCTGCTCCAGTTTGCGCATCATGATAGGCGCCTTGTGGTAAATGATGTTGCCATAGAGCAGGCCCGCCTTGTTCATGTTGTCCAGCGGCTGCTGGATGGGGTGCGTGCCCTGGGTGCGGTCGGTGCTCATCGCCAGCGGATAGTGGGACTTGACGAAAGCCAAGTCGTGATTGATTTCGGGGAATTGCTCGCGCGCGATTTTGTCCGCCATGAAATTGGCATAGACCTCCTTGGTCCACACGTCGTCGAACCACCGCATGGTCACCAGGTCGCCAAACCACATGTGGGCCGTCTCGTGGGCGATGAGGTTGAGCCTCGACATCTCCTCGTCGGGCGTCGGCTCCGGACCGAGGAAGATGCGCTGGTCGTTGAACTGGATGCAGCCCGGATGCTCCATGCCGCCGAACTGGTAGCCCGGCAATACGACAAAGCCATAGTGCTCGAAGGGGTACGGGATGCCCGTGTATTCCTCCATCCACCGCAACGACAGCGCCACCTGGTCAAACACGATGGGCAGTTGTGCCACCTTGTCAGGGTCGGTCTCACGGTACAAGGCCGTCAGCAGGCGTCCGTCACGGATTGCCGTCTTCACCTGGAATCGGCCTGCGGTGAACGAGAACAGGTAGGTGGGAATGGACATTGAGGTCTCGTTGCTGATACTCACCCACCCTTCAGGGACAGTCAGGTCGAGTGTGAAACGTGCCTTCAGGTCGGGCTGGTCAAAACAGGGAAAGACGCTGCGGGCGTGGTCGGGCACAAACAGGGTATACAGGTAGTCGTCGCTGCGGTTCAACGCCTTGTCTCCACTATAGCCGCACATCAAGACCGAATTCCCGCCCTGCACAAGGCATTCAGCGGGAATCACGATGTGCTCATTTCTCAATATGGTTTTCACCCGCTTGTCATTGACAAGTAACTCCTGGGACAACTGGCGGGCATCGCCCTGGAAGTCTATCTGCAGGTCTTCATCGCCCGTCCAGTCAAACA
>Ga0310695_10004369_pt1 | contig 26184 bp, 17 predicted proteins | sample RumenRJG_04DNA_FD_203882 | JGI IMG/M metagenome (GOLD analysis project Ga0310695, IMG submission 203882) | Bovine rumen microbial communities from Lethbridge, Alberta, Canada - RJG_04 (v2) (version 2) | ecosystem: Host-associated > Mammals > Digestive system > Stomach > Rumen | place: Canada... | reverse complement strand
TATCCTGAAAGCCAAGCGCGAGGACATCTGCGAGGGTGCCAGTCCAAAGACTGACATCGTGGAGTTTATTCATTCTGAAGAGGTACACGCGTACGACCCCATTGGCTGTTACCTCAACAGCCTGCCCAAGTGGGACGGACAGAACCATGTGGCTCAGTTGTTTAGTCGCCTGCCTGGTGTCAGCTCTGAGCAGCTGGCGTTCCTCAGTATCTGGTTGCGCTCAATGGTGGCCCATTGGTTGCAGATGGACACCTTGCACGGCAACGAGATTGTACCCACGCTGATTGGTGCGCAGGGTTGTGGCAAGACCACCTTCTTCAAGCGTCTGTTGCCTCAGCATCTGCGCCAGTACTTCCTGGATCACCTGAACCTCTCGAACAAGTTCGACAAGGAGATGGCGCTGACCAATAACCTCTTGGTATGTCTCGACGAACTCGATGCTATCCGTCCCAGTCAGCACGCATCGCTGAAGCAGACGCTCTCGAAAAGCAAGGTGAACGGACGCCCCATCTACGGCTGTGCCCAGGAAGACCGTCCTCGCTATGCGTCGTTTGTGGCAACCACCAACAATCCCCATCCGCTGACGGATGCTACAGGCTCGCGTCGTTACATCTGTATAGAGATTCCGAAGGGTATGTTCATCGACAACGCTGGCGAGATTGACTACGAGCAGCTCTATGCCCAGGTGCTCTACGAGTTGCGTGAGCAGAAGGCTCCGTACTGGTTTAACAACGATGAGGTAGCCCGCATCCAACAGTTGAATCAGGGCTATATGGAGCAGAAGGACATTATGGAAATCATCAAGGTCTGCTTCCGCAAGCCTGAAGAGGGTGAGCATGTGAAGTCGATGAACACCTCAGAATTGCTGGGCGTCATTCAGGACAAGTACCCTACGGTTCCTGACACCATGAGCACAAGGGTTCGTCTGGGTCAGGCCATGAAGCTGCTGGAATACGACAGCACCAGTCGAGGCCACACCTCTTACTACAAAGCAGTACCATTGAAAGCAGCATGAAAAACTTATGATTATGACAGAACAGGAAATCTTCAAGGAGAAAGCCCTTAGCGGCTACACAGTATGTTTTGCAGAGCAGTGTCCATTGAAAGGGCGTTGCCTGCACTATCTGGTGGGTCAGCAGTTACCTGACTCACGTAGTACTTATCATTGCGTCAATCCGCGTTATCAGAATGTGGGCACAGAGCAATGTTCTCTATTTCGCCATTCGGCTAAGGTGAAGTTTGCACGAGGCATGATGCATATCTTCAATGCCGATATGCCTCGTAAGGTAGAACCTTTTGTACGCACCAATCTCATTGCCAGTCATTGCAAGACCTACTATTATGAGTATCGCAACGGCACGCGTCTCATCTCTCCTGCCATCCAAGAGGAGATTCGCAGTCTCTTCCGCGAGGCAGGCTGGAAAGAAGACGTCCATTTCGACAGCTATGTGGAGGATTACGATTGGTAACGTCTGAGTGTAGGGGTCAGTGAGGGGTGAGTGTAGGGTCAGGAGCACCCTACACTCGTCTTAATCCCTTTGTACATCGGTATTCCAGAAGATTTGAGTGTAGGGTGTAGGGTAAATCGATAAAAAGTTTTTTTCCAGAAATGGCGATTCTTGAGTTTGGGCGTCAGCTTCGCAAGGACTGTCCCCGTTTGAGCATTGTCTCTTTTTCTCAAGGCTAAAATGTTTGGGGTCAGAGAAAAATGTTCACCTTCTCCGACCCCAATGATCATGTAATAATGGTCAATAGAATCCGTTAATCCTATCTCACTACGATTTTCTTTCCATCAATAATGTTTATTCCTCTCATTGGCTTTTCAAGGCGCTGACCATCTAAGGTGTACCAATAATGACGCGTGCTCTGCACATCTGATTTCGTGAGACTGATTCCTGTCGTCTTCAGTTTAAAGGCATTGATGAAGTCCCACATCTCCTTCACGAAAAGTGAATCGCCTAAGCTAACAAGGTATTCTAATTCGGCTGCTGCTGCATGAACCATCCTCGTCATCTCAGCTATCTTCACATTCATCTCAACCTTCTTATTTTCCATCTCGTTTTTTTCATTCTGCCAATTAACATCAGGAGAATATTTTGCTCGAATTTCGTATGCATTCTTGGCTTTATAGTATTCTTCTCGCAAGTATGCCATATCATTATCGTCAATCAGACGAAGTTTGTCGTAAATATTCTGTAGTATCCTTTTAATTTCTGGAATCATCTTCATTGTGACAGTACCATATGGGGACACCCGTTCCATCATATCGAAAGCTGCTACCAACTGGAGGGTGTCAGGTTGCTTCCCTTCTGCCTGAGCAATGGAGTCAATATACTGCATAAGATAAGCTTGTGCAAACATACTATAGCGCATTCCTATATCCATTAAGCTATCCGCATAGTGCATGAGGTTAGGGATGGTATCGCTTATCATGCCGGAGACATTGTCATCCGCATCAGCGCCAAACTCCTTAATGTTCGAGAAGAAGTTTCCCCACTGTCTGTAATTATAATCTTCGGAGTTAGAATAATAAGTGCTATATCCTGCAGGAACATACAAGGTAGTATAGTTTCTGACAGTATACGTATAGGGATATTCAACCCAGTAGTCATTACTGTCAAACCAATTGGAAACCTGATTATCCGTCACGTTATTATAATTATTTGACGGATTCTTCTGGGTATAGTAAGGGGGTGTAGTATGAGCATCCAATGTAAAACTTTTGAGGCGACAACCAAAGAAAGCTCGGTATCCCACATGGATGCCATTACTCATCGACGACGGTGCGTACCAAAAGTTATTGAGTCTCACTGTCAGCTCCTGCAGTCCTGTGCAGTTCGCAAAGGCATAATTACCAATAAAGACAACAATGGCATCCATCTGCACCGATGTCAGTTCTGTGCAATCCTTGAAACTGTTGTCGCCAATGCCTAACACTTTATATCTGTGACCGTCAAAACCCACGGAGTCTGGTATGACAATGGTACCCTCGTATTTTCCGATGATACTCGGCGTGACATATACGCAGTTTTGATAACCGTCATCTGCAAATTGTTTGTAGCTGATGCCGTTGACTGTAAATGTGATAGGGTTTTCCACTGCTTGAACTGGTGCTCCCACTGCAATAAATACCAATGTTAGGAGCACAGACTTAAAAAATGTAATCTTATTCATCATTATAAAAAAGGCGGAACCATTCGATGCGATACGAACAGAAACGCTAATCTGTAAATTAACAACGTTGACTTCCTTCACTCAGCCAATTATGCAAGCATATTGGCCTTCGCTGCTCAGAAAGTTAATAATAATTGGTAATAATTCTCTCTATGACCTCGTGAGGCTAGCCTCATCGTCAGGTCGTAGCGTTACATTCGTTCTGTTTCTATGTCATCGGCATAATTGTTTAAAGGGTTATACATTATTGTATTACTTCTCTACAAGATTCTTCAGTTTCTTTATGAGTTCTTTTACTCGTGGAGTAAGTTCTTCAATGTTCTCTCCGAACTTAAGCTCATATTGCGATACCCTCTTCTTTTACGTTATACTTGAACATTGTTGGAGGTGCCTGTTCCCATTCTTTCTTGGTGTATAGCGTGGGATTTATCTCCTGCCCATAATCCAAGCCTTTATAGTAGACAGGGTAGCAGATACGCTTGTAGTCATCAAAATTGGTTTTATCGCGATCTACCAATACCAACACGTCCCAATCGCTGTCCTCACGGGCATCGCCACGAGCACGCGAACCATAGAGAATGATTTGCGCTGTGGGCTCTGATGCTCGAATTGTATCGCGAATCAGACTAATAATTTGTGCTCGTTTATCGTCTCCCATAGACATCTGCTTTTATCGTTTTCAACGCCTTTCGACCGCAAATATACGAATAATTTCCGAATAAACGAATAAAGTTTCGAAAGAATTTGTATCTTTGTAGCATAAAGCTATAAAAAAGCGAGACCTGTCACCTTTAAACCAAAATGCAACCGATTGCATCTATATATGGTAATTATTCTACAGGACAGAAAGACAGCGTAAAGGTTTTCTTTGTATCTTTGCAGCAGAAACGATAACATCTTAGTTTGTCATTATTTCCTAAAACCAATACAAAACGTATGAAGAAATTACTTTTATTTGTCTGCATCGTTGCAGCACTTGTGGGCTGTAAGCCTGGAAAAGAGAACGTGACTGAAGTATTCCAGTTGCCAGAAGTGGCTGATATAGCCATGTATCAGGTCAATCCTCGTGTATTCGCCCCTGAGAAATCATTGAATGCTGTTGCTGCACGTATCGACAGTATCCGTGACTTGGGTGTTAACATGATGTGGGTGATGCCTATCTATCCCATCGGCATCGAGAAGGGTAAGAACTCTCCCTATTGTATCCGTGACTATAAAGCTATTGCACCTGAATTTGGAACGATTGACGATTTCAAGAATCTTGTTCAGGTATGTCATGAGCATGGTATGGGCATTATCCTTGACTGGGTGGCTAACCATACGGCGTGGGACCATCCGTGGGTGAAGGCGCATCCCGATTGGTATACTCATGACGAGAAAGCCGACACGATTATTTGTCCACAACCCTGGAATTGGGAAGACGTTGCCGACCTGAACTATGATAATAAGAACATGCGCGAGGCTATGATTGACGCCATGAAGTTCTGGATTGTCGAAGTTGGCATTGACGGCTTCCGTTGTGATGTGGCTGATGGCGTGCCTGCAGACTTCTGGAAGGATGCCATCACGCAGTTACGTGAGGCTGCAGGCGAACGTAAGATAGTGATGCTGGCAGAAGGTAAGAACTTGGATAACTTCACGGTGGGAGGTTTCGACATGAATTATGGATGGGATTATAAGGACGAACTGGTGAAGGTGTATAAGGGCGCTCCTGCCTCTGACCTCATCAAGGCTGATAAGGCTGAATATGATAGTCTGCCTGCTGGCAAGGTGAAGTTGCGCTTTACCACTAACCACGACCATGCTACGGAAGTAGAGCCTTGTGTGCAGTTCACTAACGACCGCGGTGCGATGTCAGCCTATGTGGCCAGCATCTTCCCGCATGGAGGTGCACTCATCTATGGCTCTCAGGAAGTAGGCTACCCTGAACCTATCAATTTCTTCAAATATGTACCTGTGGATTGGACGGCTAAATCTGAGATTTATCAGGAATACAAGATGCTGATTGGCTTGTATAACGAACATCCTGCACTGCGCAAGGGCTCGTTGACGACCTATCCTGATAATGATGTGCTAATATTTGAAAAGGCAGATACCAACGAAACTTTCCTCATTCTTGTCAATGTGCGTAACGAGACCAAGACGGCTCAGATTCCAGAGCAATGGGTAGGTCTTGAGGTGGAAGATGAGCTAACTGACAAGGATATCCACCTTGACAACACCATGGCGTTGGAGCCTTTCCAGTATCTTATTTTGAAATAAGATGCAACCGATTGCACATATAAGTGAAAACTATTCTATAGGGTAGGAGAACAAGGTATAGGTTTTCTTTGTATCTTTGCAGCAGATAACCTAATGAATAAGAGAATTATGAAGAGATTTTTACTTTCACTGATAATCGTGCTGGGCGCGCTGCCCATGCTGGCACAGGGATGGCCTTCGCAGTATGAAGGCGTGATGTTGCAGGGATTCTACTGGGATTCTTTCTCGCAGACGCAATGGACTAAGCTTGAGAAGCAGGCTGATGAACTGTCGCAGTATTTCTCGCTGGTATGGTTACCGCAGAGTGCTAATTGTGGTGGTAAGTCGATGGGTTACGATGACCTCTATTGGTTCCCTGGCCACTACGATAGCTCGTTTGGTACGGAGGCCCAGCTACGTTCGCTTATCACCACCTTCAAGGCAAAGGGTATCGGTACCATAGCTGACGTGGTGATTAATCATCGCAGGAATGTATCGAGCTGGGTGGACTTCCCCAAGGAGACATATAACGGTATAACCTACGAGTTGAAGTCAACGGACATCTGTGCCAACGATGATGGTGGTAAGACCAAGACGTGGGCTTCGCAGAATGGCTATTCACTCTCGTCGAACAATGATACAGGCGAAGGATGGGACGGCATGCGTGACCTGGACCACAAGAGCGAAAACGTGCAGACCAATGTCAAAGCCTATCTGAAGATGCTGTTGGCAGACTTGGGCTATGTAGGTTTCCGTTACGATATGGTAAAGGGCTATGCTGGTTCGTACACCAAACTGTATAACGAGGACGCAAATCCGCAGTTCTCAGTAGGTGAATACTGGGATGGCAACGCCTCAACTGTCAAGAACTGGATCAATGCTGCAGGTAAGACCAGTGCCGCCTTCGACTTCCCCTTCCGTTATACTGTTCGAGATGCCATCAACGGCAATGACTGGCGAAAACTGAGCGGCAACAGTCTGATTAGTGACAACAGCTACAAGCAGTATTCGGTCACATTCGTGGAGAATCACGACACGGAATATCGTTCGTCAACGGCTCAGCAGGACCCCATCAAGAAAGATACATTGGCTGCCAATGCCTTTTTGTTGGCTATGCCTGGTACGCCCTGTGTGTTCCTGACCCATTGGCTTGACTGTAAGCGTGACATCAAGGCTATGATTGATGTGCGAAATGCTGTAGGTATACATAACCAGAGTGAGTATCTGCCGTATGCCACCCAGCAAACTTACTATGCCGTCGGTTCAACTGGCAGTAAGGGCGAAATGTTGGCTGTGGTGGGTTCAGGACATGCCAACTACACGCCAAATGCCAGATTTGTGAAGGTGCTCTCGGGCTACCACTATGCTTACTATATGAACAAGTCGATGGAGACGGCATGGGTTGACCTGCCTTCTGGCGAATATGAAGGTAAACAGCAGGCTACCTTGACGGCTGTCAGCAACAATAGCGAAGCCCAGTTGGTGTACACAACTGATGGTAGCGATCCTACCGCTCAAAGTACGAAGGTGGCCAGCGGTACAAAGATTGATGTTGAGGGTGCCATGACGCTGAAGGTTGGTCTACTTATTGGTTCTGCTGTCAGCGGCATTTTAACCCGCGTCTATGCCACGCCAGAGCCGATGCCTGTTGCCGAGTGTGTTGTCAATGAGGGCGAAATCTGTGCTTTCTTTGAGGCTCCTTCTGATTGGCAAAACGACATCAGTTGCTGGGCTTGGACGGACACTCCCAGCGATAACTTCACCTACGCTACTGGTGGATGGCCTGGTGTTGCCTGCACCCTGTTAGGTGTTGCTGAGAACGGTAATAAGGTATGGAAGTGGTCGTGGGATGGTACCAAGCAGAACAACTCTTCTGCTACGCAGCCTGCCAAGATTATCTTTAACAACACGTCTTCGCCCCAGACTGCAGACCTTCCATTTACCAATGGCGGCTATTACAATAAGAATGGATTGGTGAAGGTGATCACTGGCATTGAAGAAGTCCGCTGGCAGAAGTCCGCTGGCAGAAGTGATGTCTGGTACGACCTCAGTGGTCGCCGACTCAACGGTCAGCCAACGAAGAAAGGCCTGTATATCGTCAACGGACGAAAGTTAATAAAATAATAATTTAATACACTATTTTAGGAACGCGCGAATGAAAAACCACGCATGCATGGCCAAGGTGGTCAACAGACCGTAGTTACGGCGCATGACGTGAAAGCGTTCCTTCAACGATTCGCTGTGGTTCTGTGTGGTAGCCCCTTCCTCTGTGTAGTTGGCTACCACCATTTTCGTATTACAAAGTGTCAATCCCATACGTTCGGTTTCGCGCATGACACGGATACACCAGTCGACATCGGCTGAAAAACGGTAACGCGTGTCGTACTGTGTGTTCTTGGCAATATCGGTTCGGGCATAGAATGCCTGATGGCATACCAGCATACCATGACGGAACGATTTCCAAGTCAGTTTGACAGGGGGCTGCAAACGACGTGGATGCAGGAAGTGTCCTTCACCATCGACGATGTTGGTGTTGCCATATAGTACACCAGGACGTTCGGCGGCAGGATATTCGCTGAGACGGCACTGGTGGACTATTTTTTCCAACGTATCTGTGCTTGGGAAATAGTCGCCGGCATTCATAAACACCACGTAGTCGCCAGAAACCTGCGTCAGTCCTTTATTCATGGCATCATAAATGCCGTGGTCAGGCTCTGACTGAATAATGACCTTATGCCCATTGTCTGATGCGTCGCTCTGCTGTTTGTACTGCTCGACCATCGCCAGTGTCTGGTCTTTCGATGCACCATCAACAATGAGGTGTTCCACACCGTCATAGGTTTGGTAACGTACACTGTCAAGCGTGCGCTGCAACACCTTCTCGGCATTATATGTAATAGTAACGATAGAAAACCGTATCATCCTTTCTTAATTTCGAATTCCTAATTCCTAATTTTGGGTCTCATGGCCTGTTCGTAGACTTCTATGTATCGCATGGCAACACTCTGCTGGGAGTAGCTATGAGCCACCTTCTGCAGACAGTTGTGCCTCATGTCTTCCTGATTGCCTTCGCAGAGCACATAGTATATGCCTTTAGCCAAATCAGCTGCATCACGGTAGTTGGCAACGTATCCATTAGACAAATGGTCAATCATCTCAGGAATACCGCCAACATGGAATCCCACACTGGGCACACCGCACGCCATCGCTTCCATAATGGTGTTGGGCAGATTTTCAGATAGTGACGGCAGTACAAAGACATCGGCAGCATTATAAACGCTAACGATGCGTTGCTCGTCGTTCACATAGCCTAAAGCGTGGGTGGGGAAGGGTAGCAGATGCTCTATCTCCTCAGCATGACCGCCCAAGATAGCTACTGATGTGTTGTCGCGACAATCTGGATGTTCACTGGCCATCAGTTTGCAGGCTTCAATCAGGTATTGCATGCCTTTATTAGGATTCGTGACCCGTTGTGAGGCAAACAGGATGATATGTCCGTCCAGCGGAAGTCCTAACGCCTGACGGGCCTTTTTCTTGTCGGAGGGATGGTAGCGATGAGTGTCGATAGGGTTGGGAATCGTGGTGATATATTGCTGGCTGAGCAAAGCACTCTTCTTGGCCTCGCTTCCCAGCCATTCGCTGCATGTGACGATGGTCACGCGCTTGCCTTCCAACATTTGCTGTTTGCGTTTCCAAATACGTGCTGACAGGTCGTTGGCTGAACCTCCGCCAGGCAACAGTTGACAGTTCTGACACTGCGTTTCAAAACGGCGACAGTCCATAGTCAGGTGACAAATGGCTGTTGCAGGCCAAATGTCGTGCATGGTCCATACTACAGGTTTGCCACTTTGTAGGATCTTGTGGATGACTTTCAGCGACAACATGCCCTGATTAATCCAATGTAGGTGGATGATATCCGCTTCCTTGAATTCTGGAAGACTGGTGATGTCTGTACCGCAGTTTGCGATATCTATCTCGAACAGATGTCCGCGCTTCAGGTGTAGATGCAACCAAATACACAGACGCTCCCACAGAAAATTCCAACGCACCTGCCATGTCTGGGGCAGAGCGCAGACAGAGAGATTGGTCGTTTCCTTGTCGCGTACTAGCATTTTGGCCTTGACACCGTTATTGTTCAGCGCCTCCATCAACCGGTTGGCTGCTACGGCTGCACCACCCGTCCGTTCACTCGTGTTGACTATCAGTACTCGCATACCTATAATATATATACGATGCAAAGGTACAAATAAAAATCTTAAAAGCCATTCACAATTGGTGATAAATGTGTTAATTTCTGTTGTTTTCGCGCACAACACTTGATTTAAATCAAGAACAGAGTGCTTTTTTACACTTAAATCATTAAAAGTATTGCATATTTTAGAAAAACGTTGTACCTTTGCATCGTCAAACAAAGACAAAGCTTGACTAAGTGAAGTCAAGTAATGGTTAATAGATTGTTTTAGGTTAGTAGTAATATTTATAGTTTTAGGTTTTTAGTTATTGGTAATAAGAAAGTTTTAAATGTGTTAGGGTAACAGTGGTCGTCGCGAGACGGTCATAACTTTCTTTTTAAAGCGAAAAGGTTAGTATTAGTTATATATGCTGTCGTAGGACAGACTTCCAGTCGAAAGGCTGGATTAGTTTTGGAAAAGGATTTTTAGTTAAACATAGGCTTTTGAACGTTGCCGCTCGTTGATGAGTAGCAACGTTTTTTATTTCTCTATCAGTGCCACAGCGTACGCACTAATACCTTCTTGGCGTCCTGTAAAGCCGAGCTTCTCAGTCGTTGTAGCCTTGATACTGATAGCATCTGCATCACAGCCAATGACGTTGGCCATGCACTGCTGCATCTCTGGGATGTGTGGGTTCATCTTGGGCCGTTCAGCACAGATGGTGGCGTCGATATTCACTAAGTGATAACCTTTGGTGGCTATCAGTTCAATGGTTTTCTTAAGTATAATCTTACTGTCCATTCCGTCGGTCTCTGCTGAGGTGTCAGGGAAGTGATAGCCAATATCGCGCATGTTGGCGGCACCGAGTATGGCGTCGCATATAGCATGTATCAGCACGTCGGCATCGCTATGTCCCAGCAATCCCAACTCGTGTTCCAACTTGATGCCGCCCATCCACAGGTCGCGGCCCTTTACTAACTGGTGGACATCATAGCCCATTCCTACTCGTATCATTTTTTACCGTTTTACTTTTTTACCTTTTAAACAAATCCTTTATCCCATCCATATCAAATGCCAATGTGAAACGTAAGGTCTGGTCAAGAGGATTGCTCTTGGCTGTAGAAATGACATAACCTACGTCGAGTGAAAAGACATTCATGCGGAAACCACCACCAACAGTGAAGTAGGTGCGATTACCCTTATTTTCCGACTCGTGGTGATAACCCGCACGTAGCGAGAATTGGTCGTGATAGACATACTCAGCACCTACGCTCCACTGAATTTCCTCCATTTCCTCCTTGAAACCGCCAGGGGCATCGCTGAAACTCTTGAAGATACCAGAGATTGAGCTGACATCGTTGTACTTCTCGATGGCATAGGCCTCAAGACTGCCGTAGATGGTACCGTCTGGGTCGTCAGCCTTCCACATCTCCTCTGTAGGTTCCATGGGTACTAACAGTTTATTGGCATCAGCAGCAATGGTGAAGCGGTTGTACTCGTCAACGGGAATCATCAATGAGGCGCCTAATCGCAGGTTGGCAGGTAGGAATTGTGAACGGTCATCGCCAAAGTAAGTAATCTTTGAACCGACGTTCGAGATATTCATACCCAAGCCCAACTGACATTCGCGCTGTCCGATATTCAGGTAGTTCTGATAGTAGCAGGCCAAGTCGGCAGCAAAAGCCGATGCTGGCGATGCATTCTCCGTATAGTCGTAGCGCAGGTCGCTATACAGCCATCGTAGCGCAGCTGCAATAGAAAATTTCTCGCTCAGCATCAGTGAGGCACCAACGTCCAGTGACATCTCGTAGGGCTTGACGGTCATGGCGTTCTCTTCCAAGGAGGTAAACACTTCACCTAACGAGAAGTAGCGCAACGAACCACTGATAGCTGCATAGTCACCGATGCGATAGTAGCCGGCAACATAGGCCAGGTCGATATCGTTCACCAACTGACGTAGCCAAGGAGTGTAGTTCAGTGCCACACCGGCCTTGCTGATACAGAACGGATACTTAGCAGGATTCCAATACTGTGAGTTGACATCTGGATCGGTAGCTGCACCGATGTCGCCCATACCTGCACTACGGGCATCCGGGGCGATGGTTTGTGAAATAACAGCATGGTTAATAGGATGGTACTGGCTCTTGGAGTCTTGACCTTGAACATTGAGAAAATGAGAAAATGAGAAAATGAGAAATGTTCTCATTAACCATTTGCTCCATATCTCCGTACGATTATTATTCATTCTTTTCATTGTTTATTTCGTTATATTTAATTTTCTTCATTTCTCATTCTCTTAATTTCTCAATTTCTCATTTGTGCGTCAGCACAATCAGTTTTTTGGCTTTTGAGACGTGCGAGCTACCTTCACTGCTCAGCTGGACGCGATAGAGATAGACGCCAGTATGCAGTCGTCCCCCTGCGTTCGTTGTGAGGTCCCAGTCGATAGATAGCGTATTATTACTATAGGTACCCGATTCGCTATGCGACCACAGGTGACGCCCAGAGATGTCGTAGACGTCGATGGTGACATCCAATGGACTGTTAGCACGGTCATGGATGATGCGGAACGTAGTCTTTGTCGTAGCTGGATTGGGCGTGCAGTCCATATCGCTGAATACTGGTTCTACACCCTTGACCACATTGAACGTTAGTTCAGCTGTCGACGAGTTATTCAAGACGTCCCAGGCGCGGAACAGCAAGTGGTGCTGACCGTATTCGAGTGCAGGGATGCTGTAGCCCAGTTTACCACTGGTATAACTGCCGAAGTCGTATTGGAAGTAGTCGTTCAGGGCGTATGTCTTGCTCATCTCTCCGTCGATAATCAGTTGCAGGTCATGACCAATACCGCTGCCTGCAGCATTGATGCCGTCCTCGTCAGCCAGTTCTGCCACGAAATAGGGCGTTGTATTCACATCGCCGCCATTGACGAAAGCCGTGCTGTTCAGATAGCAGTAGATGCTGGGACCCTGCTGGTTGCCGCTACTCTCGCTGGTGCCGTTCATGACCAACTGTTCGAAACGGCCTGTGGCTGTGATGCTCTTGGTATCGTTGACGGCAAAGAGGTTGATGATACCCTGCTGGTCGGAGTATGCGATGTCTTTGGGTACCACAAACGTAAAACTGAACTGTCCCTGTCGCACGCTATCGCTGCCGTTAAAGATGGTGCTCGTTCTGTCGTAGTAGGTGAACGGCTCGTCTGTTTCCGATGTGTCATTCATCTTACAGATAATCTGTTCTTTCGCATCGCGCACCATGGCATTCACGGTGCCATTGAAGCAGCTGTCGGTTGTTAGGCTGTTGTTGAGCACACGTCCGCTAATCGTTGCCGTTGTACCCGCTTTTAGGGTCAGTATGTCGTCACCGACAGCTGTGTGGTTGATACTGTCAACGACAATAGAGGCAGTGGGTAGAGCCAGACGCAGGGCAGGGTCTCCTAAGAGGGAGTATTGCAGTTTGTTCTCCGATTTGTCAGTAGACCAGATAGGTTGGCCGTTTGGCTGGTAGCCGACAATGATGCCTGTTGTGACCAGTTCAGCCTTGGCCCGTCTCACCGCTTCGCCAATAGGCATCATCAGTCCATCCTCATCCTGGCTCAGCACCTGACGTGTAAATGCCAGGTTCATCAGCCTGTTTTGGGGTTGGTAAACTGTGCGAGTAGTGCCGAAGAAGGCAATAGCGCCACCCTGAGCATTGAACAAGGCTGTCTCGCCAATATTCTCCTCCTGTCCGTCGAAAGGCATGATGTCGCATGATGCAGTCATCCAAAGAGGCAGACGCATAGACGAAGTGATGTTAAAGTCAGACAGGGTGAGCACGTATTCATGGGATATGGCATCGGCACGTCCGTGTCCTGAGTAGTTCATGATAAGCGCACCTTGCTCCATCTGCTGACGTATCAGACGGGTGACGTCTGGATATCGGTTGCCTGTTGCCGAACTCATACGGGTAAAGGCATCCCACATGACGCGCTTGACCAGTATATCGGGGTGAAGCGTCTCTACCAGACGGGCAACGGAGTCAGCATCCTCCATGTGACGGTTCTGGTTGCCGTCATCGCCCATCAGACAAACGGTATTTTGCCAGATAGCTGCTTCCTTATTATTAATATAACTGTCAATCTTGTCAACAACGACGGCAGCATCGTCAGCTGTACGTGCTGTGATACGTCCTACGGCAATATCGGTCTTCTCCGTCAGGAGACTGGCACCTTCATTGTCGTCTAACAGTCCGAAATAGTCATCGCTCACATAACAACTGGTATGGCTGTATGAGTTTTCGCTTTCGTAACAGAGCAGGAAGTCATCAACTGACGTATTGGCCCACTCGCTGGCGTTCATACGGTTGTCCCATGCCGCATCGCCCATAAGCAACAGGAAACGGGGCATATCGTCTGCTGTCTCTGCTCTGTCGTACAGCATCTTCATGAAGCGTCGATAGGCGTTGGCATCAGGTGTACCACTCGAGAATTCGTTGTAGAGCTCGTCGGCAGGTACGATGGTGACGCGCAGCGAGTCGTGCTGTTCGTGCAGGACTTTCAGTCGTTGGGCCTCTTTCAGCAGTTTTTGTGAGGTGGGTATGATAATCACCATATCCGTTGCTGCTGTGGCATGATGGTTCTGGTTTGTAATGCGATGTACGAATTCTGGTGTGCCAAAGGTACCGTTTTCCAAATCGGGACTGGCCTCAGGTTGTTCAGAGTAGATGGAGATGTAGTCCAGACGGGTGGTACCGCTGGTGGCACTTGTCTGGATGCTTACCGTGTTGCTGGCCTGTAGGTTACTGACGGAAAAACTACGGGAAGCCGTCTGCATGGCATCATATTCGCCTTGTTTGATGATGTTGACCGTCCCTAACGATTCACCGTTCAGACTCACCGTGATGCTGGCGCCGTCGATGGCCGACAGCACGATGGTCAGTTGTCCGTTACCGGTTCCTTTGGCGGCAATGGTGTAGGCCTTTGATGCCCCAGCCTTGATTTCCGTCGCGTCATACAGGTTGCGTCCACCATGATACCACGCATAGTCATCTACTTCGTATAGTGTGCAATAGTTCTCGCGCTGTGGGTAGCAGCTGCTGATGAAGGCATCCTTCTCTATGGTCAGCGCAGTACTGTCGTTCTCTGTCAGGAAATAGTAGCCGTAGTCCGAGTAGTTGTTGCGGATACGACGGTAGTTGGCATCCCAAGAGACAGGGCCTACGGCATAGAAGAGGCGACGTCCATTAATCGTGCAGGTAGGTACCTCTTTCAGGTCGTCAGTTTCTGCCAGGTAGTCGGCAGTCAACTGCTCAGGCTGACGGGCACCTCCATAACCATATACCTTCACCTTATTAATGTCGTTGAAACCGGCCTTTTTTATCAAATCGCTTGTCAACTGATAGATACCAGTCACTGGTACCCGAATCTTTGCCCATGACCCCGAACGCAATACCGAGTTGTCTGCATAACGTGAGACGGCAGATGTCTGATGTCTGATGTCTGAAGCCCTCCTTCTTCCATCTTCCATCTTACTTCTTACATCTAACTTAAAACTCACCAACTTCTGGAATTGTCCATCCCGATATACCAGCGGAATAAAGCCAATATGTAGCGTACCCTTTTTGCGCTCTACACTCACCGACTGGCGAATTTCGGGCATTGCAGGCAAATCATAATTCCTAATTCCTAATTCCTCATTCCTAATTTTAGCGTAGCGCTCAATCTCCTCCGCGCTCATCGGAACGAATTCAGGATACTCAATGGAGACCTCGTAAGTGGAGTCGGCATAGTGAGAATCTAATGGATAGGCATAGTTGAAGATAGGTAATAGCGTGTCAATCCTGACCTCATCGGCAGTCAGATTGAAAAACGATTGAGATTGAGAAAATGAGGAAATGAGGAAATGAGAAATTAAGACTGACGTCATTAATATTCGGCGCCAACCTGAATGCCTAATCATACTATGATTAAAATTTCTCATTATCTCAATTTCTCAATTTATTTAATTCGCGCGCTAGCGCGCATTAAATTCCAATACTTTTCGTTCTTCCAACCAACCTTCTAAATGGTCGTCAATCTTGACCGGCCCTACGCCTGCCGGGGTTCCTGTATACAACAAATCGCCCGTTTTCAGCGTAAAGAATTGTGAGATGTAGCTCACCAGTTCGTCTATCTTGTAGAGCATATCGCTCGTACAGCCCTCCTGCACCGTCTGTCCATTGATGTCCAAATGGAAGTGCAGGGCCTGCACGTCGCGGAACTTTTCTTTCTCTATCCAGCTTCCGATGACCGCTGACCCATCGAACCCCTTACAGATTTCCCAGGGTTGCCCCTTTTCGCGCGCTTCACGTTGCCAGTCGCGTGCCGTGAAGTCGATGCCCACGGTCACAGCGTCATAATAACGGTGTGCAAAGCGTTCTGGGATACTTTTACCCAGTCTGCTGATGCGCACCACCAGCTCCGTCTCATAGTCCACCTGCGTACTCCAGTCGGGGATGAAGAAAGGCTTCCCATCCTTCAACAGCGCCGAGTCAGCCTTGGTAAAGATGACGGGCCTCTCTGGTTTATATAACGCACCATCCAGCTCTTTATTGTGCTGGATATAATTCATTCCTACTGCAAATATTTTCATACTATTTATTAAACGATGAACTCGTCAAATTATTGTCTTTGACCGCAAAACTTGAGTAAAATCTGTTATCGCTAATTTATGAAATAGAGTATTTTTTGCGTAAAAATTTGGTTTTTCGTTCTATTTGCATTACCTTTGTCCCGCCATGTGTAGATTATTACTCATCCAACTGTTGTTACTTATCACGACGGTGCTGCATGCTCAGTCGGGGACTGATCCTCGTAGCCTGCAGATGATGGGCATTCCGCTGGAGGGTAGTATCGATAGCCTGAGTGCGCGCCTGACGGAGGCAGAATTTGCAGAGTGGGGCAGGAGTGACGATGGTGAGGACTTCTATTATCGCGGAAAGTTCTATGGCATACGGGCTAAGCTGTTGGTGAGCATCTCTACCAAGACACGGTTGGTGGAGTCGGCTTACATCACCATTGGCCCTTACGGCACGAAGTCGTTGTTCGAGAAGAACTTTCAGTATTTCCTGTATAAGTTGCAGCAGGACTATGGCGAGTTTACCAAGCGTGACGATGCCTGGTACTATATGGGCGACTACGGTAGTGTGAAGTTGTCGGAAGTGACGAACGAGAACGGTTCTCGTGACATCCGCGTGTTCTATTATCCGACATCGGCATTCTATAAGGATGTGTTTGCGATGGGACTGCATGGCCCAGTGCAAGAGGTCGTGACGGAGAATGCCGTTGCCGAAGACCAGTTCCTGCGATTCCTGCAAGACGGGCAATTGGAGAATCCTGATTTGGTAAATCGTGAATACGACCGTTATGGCTATCTTCGCCGTGCACGTATGACGGAGAAACAAGGCTATAGCAACGTGGAATACACCTACGACAGTCGCTACCGCCTCGTCAGACGTACGCTCACAAATAATACGGCTAATATACGGTATATCAATGAGTATACCTATAATGACCAGGACGAAATAATGTCGCAGAATCAGAAAGTGTACGACAAAACGGGTGCCTGTGTGATGACCATCAACATGCACAACTCGTATCTGACGCGCGACGACTATGGTAACTGGACCTCAAACTCGCTGACGCTTTCGTATTGGGAAGAAGGCAGTCAGAGCCAGCAAACTACTGTGATACAAAAACGTGTAATAGAATATTGGGAAGAATGATACAGTCACTATTTATAGCAATGCCCATGATGGTATGCGCCATCTTTGCAATGGAACTGATGCTTAGCTGGTTGCGCAGGCATGACTCTGCTCAGGGCTGGTTGGCCTTGTGGGCCCTGATAACAACTTTGTTGTATAGCGGTCATTTCATCTTTTTCCATCATGCCAACGACCTGTTGCCGTTAAGCGATACGGTGTATGTGGCTTGTAATCTGGCAGTCTATCCCTTATACCTTATTTATATAAGTGAACTGACAGACAAACGCCCCATCTCTACTCGTATGCCTCTGATGATAGGATTGTTGGGAACGCCGCTCGTGGCAGCTGTCATGGTATGGGCTACGTATGCCAGCATGACGCCTGTGGCTACGGACAGGTTTATTAATACTTATCTTTATGAGGGTTCAAGAGATGGCTTGGCAGGTGTGGCTGAGGTTCAGGTATGGATTCATGACGTGACGCATGTACTGTTTGGCCTTCAGGTGTTAGGTGTCATGGTGGCAGGCATTCGTAAGATTCGACGCTACAACCATCACTTGAAAGACATTTTTGCTGATACCGAAGATAAACATCTGGGTGGCATTACCATTGTGTTGTGGCTATTGGTAGTGATATCGCTCTTCTCAGTACTGGTCAATGCCGTTGGGCGCCAGTGGTTCGAAGGCTCCTGGCTCTTGGCCTTTCCCTCGGTGTTGTTCTCTGTGCTCCTGTTCTGCATCGGATGGATAGGGCTCTACACGCGTTCTTATGTTTATGAAATGGAACATGCAGAGCCTGTAGCACGGACTAAGAAGTATGAAACGTCTGGTGGCATTGACTACAAAGTATTGGCAGAACAGTTTGAACAACTGATGAATGTGGAACAGCTCTATTTGCTACATGACCTGCGTTTGGATGTGGCCGTACAGCGACTGGGAACCAATCGTACCTACCTTTTGGCTGCTTTGAAACAAGAATTGGGCATGTCATTCAATGAGTACGTCAATCACAAGCGCATAGCCTTCGCTCGCAAGCTGATGGAGAGCAATCCGGACATGCTGAAGTCGGATGTGGCTGCCCGTTCAGGCTTTAATTCCCAGTCGGCATTCTATCGTAATTGGAAGAATTATGGGGGATAAAGTATTTTTTTTGCCTTAAAGTTTGTGAATTTTTAAAAAAGTGCGTATCTTTGCCGCAAGAATACTTGATTAAAACTAAAACGTATATATTATGAAGAAAATAACGGTATTCATGTTGTTGGCATTGGTATGCTCGACAACATTTGCGCAAATTACCCAAAAAGATAAAGACGACTTCTTTGGTTCAGAGAACAAAGACGACTTTTTCGGAAACGGAACAAAGGAAGACTTTTTCGGTAATAACGACCCAGGTTTTGCTGCTGAACGGCAGAAGATGTATGAAAACTATAACAAGTTTCGTAAGGAAGCCTTAGATAAATATAGTGACTATGTACGTAAGGCATGGAAAGACTATAAGGCCAATCCTGCCGTTCCAGCTCCTAAGGACGAGATGGTTAAACCCCAGATGGCTCCTGGAGCAGAAGAAAAAACGGCCTCGTGGTTTGTCAAGATTTTCGGTAAAGACAAAAAGGAAAATGCCAAGAATGCCAAACCTAAGACCAAGCCAGCTGAACGAAAACCTGTGGTGGCGAAGGTAGAACAGGTCATCAAGGCCGAGCCGATTATTCCTCAACCCAAACCTCAGATTCCTGCCGAACCCCGTGAGGAGAAAGCAAATAATTATATGACGTTCAATGTGTTTGGTACTGAATGTAAAGTGCGTATTGGAGATAACTGCCGATATAAACTGCCTAACGTGAGCAGTGCTGCTATAGCCGATGCCATCAAATATGTATTCCCAGGCCAGCAATTTGAGAATATGCTTTACGACTGTATGCAAGAGCGTAAGCGCCACAATTTCTCTGATTGGGCTTATTATCAGATGCTGTTGGCACTGACAAGTCAGTTCTATGGTAAGGATACTAACGAAGCTGTGCTTTGTCAGGCTTACCTCTATTCACAGTCGGGTTACAAAATGCGTTTAGCACATACTCCAGACAAACTTTATATGTTGGCAGCCACACGCCACTTCATCTTCAACAAGCAGTTCTATGTAGTAGATGGTGAAAGTTATTTCCTGTTGAGCGACGATAAGGTTGAACATTTTGGCATCTGTGAGGCATCGTTTCCTAAGGAGAGTTCGCTGTCACTGCAAATTTCAGCATCTCAGCAGTTTTCAGACAATCCTACCATGCAACGTACGATTACCAGCAGGTATAACGGGGACTTCTCGTTTACGATTACTTCTAACAAGAACTACATTGATTTTTATGACACTTACCCATCTTCGACTATCAATAATAACTTTATGAGCCGATGGGCGATGTATGCTAATACGCCAATGGAAAGTGGAATTAAAGACCAGTTGTATCCTCCCATGAAGGCCAAACTACAGGGAATGTCACAGAAGGAGGCTGTTCAGCAGCTGATGTGGTGGATACATGGTGCAATAGATACTGAGGGAAAGATTAAGAACGCTAACTGTTTTCTCTATAATTATGATGAGAACGTATGGGGATGTGACCGCAATTTCTTTGCTGAAGAGACGCTGTTTTATCCTTACTGTGACTGTGAGGACCGTAGTATTCTGCTGTCACATCTGGTTCGCGATCTGCTTGACTTGGATGTTGTTTTGGTTTACTATCCTGGACACTTGGCAATGGCTGTTAACTTTACAGAACCTGTTAAGGGTGACTATGTGATGCTTGATGGACGAAAGTTTATCATTTGTGATCCGACTTATATTGGTGGCCATGTTGGTGAGACGATGGAAGGCTTTGAAGACCAGCCCATTACTGCTATCTTACTAAACAGATTATAACTAGAATACTATACTATGAGAAAAAGACTATTTGCACTAACCTGCTTATGCTTAACTGTAGCCATGCAGGCTATGGCACAAGGCATGAAAGTGGTAGAGTTCAAATTGTTGGAGAACGATTTGACTGCCAATACACGGGGTACAGAGAAAATGGACCAGAACGGCGAGCGTGCTGCTCTGATTAAAATCCAGACACCAGAACGAGGCTTTACCTTCGATGGTGGCTCGCTGGGTATAGTGGCGACTGAGGAGCATGCAGGTGAGATTTGGCTCTATATACCTCGTCGTGCCCAAAAGCTCATTGTCCAGCATCCTGCCTTTGGGGTGATGCGCGATTTCTACTATCCTATCCCTGTATCGGGTGGTCGTACTTACGAAATGTTGATTGATATTGGCACAGGCCGTTATACCAACATTACTTCTCAGGTGGCTGGTTCTACCATCTATGTGGATGGTGAGAACCTTGGTACAGGTCCCATCTATAACAAGTACCTGAACTTTGGTAAGCATAAGATTGAAGCCAAGAAGGACCGTTACGAGGGTGAGACAGAACTCTGGATTACCACCGATGATGACACAAAGACGAACAAGATGGTCAATGTGGAGCAGCGCGACATGAGCGACCATTTTGGCGATGTGACGGTAACGGTAGAGAACAAGGCTGACATTTTCTTCGAAGGGAAGAATGTGGGTAATGGCATTTGGCAGACCCAATTGCGTGAGGGTACATACGTTGTAGAGACCCAGAAGGCTGACTGCGATCCAGAGAAGACTTCATTTACTGTTGTAGCCCAAAAGCAGAACCGCGTTCAGGCGGCTCCTCCTACTGTGCACACTGGTAGACTGAGTGTCTATACCCGCCCTCGTGATGCGCAGGCCTTGCTGAACGGTAGCGAGCCTATCGACCTGACGGAAACGCATACATTGCCAGTGGGAACATATCAGATATCGTTGACTCGTAAGGGCTACGTGCCAATGAACGGACTAGAGTATACTGTGCGACACAATGAAACCACACGTGATACAGTTACAATGGAACGTGTGAAATATATCAAGCCCCAGTCTTTTTATTTTGGTGCAGGCTACACGGCTCGTCAACTGGGTGGTATCACGGCGTTGGCAGGTGCAACCTATAAGAACTATGACTTACAGTTGAGTTATACCTTCGGTCTTGGTAACAGCAATGATGTCCCCTGGTACTCTACTGACGGTAATGATACCTATCTGAGTATGATGACTTACAAACGATCTACTTTTGCAGTAAAGTTCGGTTATCAGTTTGAACTGACAGAACGTTTGGGTATTACGCCTCAGTTGGGCTATGAAATTGAACGTTTGTCAGCAACTGTCCAGGATGGTACGAATACCTATGGTGACGGGGCTGCAGCCAATTGCGTCAGCATAGGTGCCAAACTGTTGTTTGCTCCGATTGAACGTTTCTATGCTTTCATTAATCCTGCCTTTTCTGTGGCTGCCAGCAAGGATGACAACTTTACACGACTTGCAGATAACAGCGATATTTCTGCTGGAGGCTTCATGATGACTCTTGGAGCGATATTCAATTTCTAATCTATACCTTATTATTATATATTATATAGAAACGATATGAAGACAAAGAATATAATAGCAATATTGGTCGCTCTGCCTATTCTGGCGGGTTTAGTTGGCTGCAAGTCAGATGACCAACCAGAAGCAAAACCTGCTAAGGAGGTTCTGATGGTACTCGGTGGTGATGTTATTCAGTATCGTGCCAGTGAGACTGGCCCTTCTACCGAGGTCAGCGTCAAGGCAGACTGTCGATGGACGGTGGAATTGAATCGTGGTAATTTTGGTGATGACCTTTCTGTAAATCCTCGTCAGGGTAACGGTAATGGTACGCTGGTCATCACATCCGACCAGAATACGACACCGGGTTTGTTACGTGAGGCTACTATTACGTTGGTGTCTGATGGTGGGCTCCGCCAAAAAATTACCGTCCGCCAGACGGGTGGCGATGATGCATTGAATCTTAGCAAAACGTCGTTCAATTTCACAGCCACAACAACAGAGGCACAGTTGCTGACCATCACCAGTAATACAAGTTGGCAGATTCTGGTTCCGTCAGGCATCAACTGGGTGCACTTTAGTAGAACTAGTAGTACCGATGGGCAGGGACCTATTGAGATTACTGTTGACAATGCTGTTTCTGATGCTGCGCGCACCGCAGCGGTGGCTGTTACATACGGTTCAGGTAAGAGTGCGCAGTTCGAGGTTATTCAGGAAGGAATTACCAATGTCAGTTTGAGAGTTCCAACGGAAGATGTCCGCTGGTCTTATGAGCCCAATGAGGATATGATTTCTGTAGAGTCTAATGCAGAATGGCACGCCTATATTCCCTCTTCTGCTACCTGGTTACGCTTTGAAGGTCCCCAGAGTTCTGATGAACATAGTCTGACGGGGGTGGGCAATGGTGAATTCCATATTATGTGCGAAGAGAACAATACCAGTCGTGACCGTCTGTCGGCTGTTGTTATTATTGCTGGTACGAAAAATCCACAGCAGGCTGTGGTGGTTGTCGAGCAGAAAGGTAACTCCTCGCAGCAACCTCTTCAAACATCGGTAAGCATTACTAACCTCAGTACACTGCTTGAGTCGGCTACGTTCCTTCTCAATATTGTGTCGGAGACAGTGGTCGGACATTATGGACTCGTTTATAGTGCAACCAACCAGATGCCGACTAGAGATAACGATCAGATGGTGCGTTTGGGCAGTGGAGGCCTCTCGCAGGGCGCTGTGGGTGAACTGACAGGGCTCAGGCAGGGTACTACTTACTTTGTTCGTGGCTTTGTGGAGAATATTGTTACAGGCGAGACTTTATATAGTGACGTGGTGACTATTCAAACTCCCGTTCCTGTTACGAGTGTTGGTGACCTATATTCGATGTATGTTTCCGACCACAATGCAGAGTTCCGCTTCAGTTTCGTTGCTGATGAAGAGGCTGCTGATTATGGTCTCGTTTATAGTGCCAGCAACCATACACCAACGATTAATGACAATGTGACCAGGGTTGGTGAAAAAGGCACTTCCCGTAGTGTATTAGGTGCTATAGAAGGGTTGCAGGAATCCACGACGTATTATGTACGTGCTTACGTGCACTCGGCAAGCGGGAATTATGTCTATAGTCCCAATGTGGTGACTATTACGACCTCGTCATCGAAGCATGAGCCTGGTGAGAGCGATAATCCTGATCCGACGCTTGCTCCGTGGCGTTAATTAGAGATTATCAAATATCCGTGTCTTCCTTTTTGTATAGGTGAAGACACGAATAGTTCAATATAACAATAATAACTAAAACATAAATAATATGAAAAAACTACTGGTTATATCTGCCATGTGTCTGGCAATGACCGCACAGGCAACAATTTTGAGAGTAAGTAACGTATCAAATTCTGGTGCGCCATATAGCGATGTTTCTAGTGCTATGGCTGCAGCTGTGTCTGGTGATACGATTATGGTAGATGGCTCGACAGTGAGCTATTCCGATGTCACAATTGATAGGAAAATTGTGCTAATGGGGCCAGGCTACTGGCGAGCAGAAAATGGTGTCATACAAGAGGGAACCAATCCTGCTACATTCTCTGCGATAAACTTTAAAACAGGATCTGCAGGTAGCATTATTACGGGTATTGTGGGCTCAACTGTGGCAGTGAATACCGATCATATCACTATTACGCGCTGCAGGATCCAAGGTAATATTACTCATTCCGGTCCATCAACTGCCTCGAATACGGTTATCCACCAGTGTTTCTTGGAGGGAAGCGTTAGAGGTTATGGTACTATAGCTGCAAATCGTACCCCTAACGTGCAGATTACAAACAATATTTTTACAGGTAAAATCAACTCTGATGGCTTGATTTACGCGCTAACAGACTCTTATATTGCTTACAATACATTTACAAACGAGGCTTCAAACGTCAATTACGCTGATGAATCGAGTGTATACGGTAGTACCATTGAGAAAAACGTAGCCTTCCGCTTTGGATCAATCGACACAAATACCTATAATGACAACTATGTGAGTAACAATATTATCTATCATGATACATCTACTGATTTGGCCATCAAGAATCAGGTACTGTCTGATGATGTGGCAGCTCAAGTAGAAGGCAAAGGCGCCTTCTCTGGTGACGATCCCTATGTGATTTCTGGTATTCCTGCTGGTCCGGTCATTCAGGACATCACCGTTCCCGCTACGGTAGAGCAGGGCGGCACACTGAACATTACTATTAAACTTGGCATCCAGAAATAATGAGAAGAATACTGCTGACGTTGCTGATTGCCATCTCGTCGGTGCTGGCCATTCAGGCGCAGGGCGACGTGACGGGTGGTGCGACCGTTGTGAGAGCAGAGTATTTCTTCGATTCTGATCCGGGTTATGGCAATGCAACAATAATAAATAATGTGACCAGTGGCGACAACAATCTGTCGTTGAGCGTCGATGGGCTCTCGCCAGGAGCACATATGTTGTATGTGCGTTCGCAGGCCTCCTCTGGTGTGTGGTCTTCCACGCAGTCGCACCCCTTGCTGCTCATCAGGCAGCGACCCACTGAGGCTGTCCGTGTGGAATATTTCTATGATACCGACCCCGGCTACGGCAATGGTAAGTCGGTGGGAAATCTCGTTGATGGCGACAACACTTTAGTGTTCAGCGTAGAGGGTCTGGCATATGGCGTCCATCATCTCTGTTTGCGTGCGCAGGACAATACTGGTGTATGGTCACAAGTGGCAACCTCGTCCATATTTGTTGCCAGTCCTAAAACGGCCAATGCTGTGCGTATTGAGTACTTCTTTGACACCGATCCCGGCTATGGACAGGCAACGGCCATCACTCCCTCGCAGGACGAGACGGCCACCTATGCCCTGTCGCTCGACAATCTGTCTATGGGTGCCCACATGTTGTATCTGCGTGTGCAGGACAATCACGGACGCTGGTCGGCTGTGCAGAAGCATCCTATCTACGTGTTGAGCAATTTGCCTGACGTAGTAGCTGCTGAATACTTCTTTGATGACAACGACCCGGGAGAAGGGCAGGCTACTGCCGTTCCTCTTCCTAGCGTGAAGACGGAGCCCTTTGCCTTTGAGGCCAATACCGAAGGCCTCGCTCCAGGAGAGCACCATCTGAAGGTTCGCCTCAAGAAGAACAATGGCTTCTGGACGCTCTACGATGCTGCCACGTTTACCGTTGAAGGTGTAGCTGAACCTGAGCCGTATGCCGTGCTGAACGAAGATAACACCGTTCTGACGTTCTACTATGATGACCAGAAGGCTGCACGGAATGGTATGGATGTCGGGCCGTTTAGTGGTTATCCAGACGATCAGACTTGGTATGCACAACGGGAAAGCATTACCAGTGTCGTATTCGATACCTCATTCGCTGGTTGCACCACGCTGACAAGCACGGCTTACTGGTTCTATGGTTTAAAGAATCTAACATCCATCACAGGTATCAGCAACCTCAGGACAGACAATGTGACGAACATGGCAGGTATGTTCTATGAATGTTCTGGCCTGGCAAGTCTTGATGTGACGGGCTTCAAGACGGACAACGTGACGGACATGAGCTGGATGTTCGCAGACTGTCAGAAACTGACGAGCCTTGATCTGGGCAGTTTCAAAACAGATAATGTGACGAACATGAAGGCAATGTTCGATGGTTGTTCCATATTGACTAGTATATATGTAAGTAGCGAATGGACTACTGCTTCAGTGACGGAGGGCTCTAATATGTTCCGTGATTGTACCAACCTCGTTGGTGGTCAGGGTACAACATACGATGCAAATCATACAGACTATACTTATGCTCATATTGACGAAGGTTCAGCTAATCCTGGTTATTTAACGTTGACACTGGCTATGGGTGACGCCAATGGTGATGGTAGCATCAATATTGCGGATGCCGTGGCTACGGTGACCAATATCTTAGGGCAGTCTACGG
>Ga0310695_10004366_pt1 | contig 26193 bp, 18 predicted proteins | sample RumenRJG_04DNA_FD_203882 | JGI IMG/M metagenome (GOLD analysis project Ga0310695, IMG submission 203882) | Bovine rumen microbial communities from Lethbridge, Alberta, Canada - RJG_04 (v2) (version 2) | ecosystem: Host-associated > Mammals > Digestive system > Stomach > Rumen | place: Canada... | reverse complement strand
CTGTAAACTTTAATCATTAATAAGTACAACAAACAACAACTGAGATTAAAATTAAGTATTAACCAAAGTCAACCAAAACTACAAACAAGACTAAAAGTAGTCAACTAAAATCGTTAAACTACACCCGTAACTTTTCTCCAGCATAGCTGTAGCAACTTTACAGGACAGTTGGAGAAGTTCTCCAAGGCTGCCGGAGCATTGCTACAGCTATGCTGGAGAAAGTTTACGGCCCGTGTGGGAAAGCGTGTAAACGCCTTTGCTGTTTTCTGATTGCTATCGATGAAACCGTCGATTTTGAACGGTGATGGCCGATTTCTGCCGCTGCTGTGTGGCTGTTTGCACCTTGTTGGTGCGAGTGACAGCCTTGCTGCTGCCAATGAACTTGCCGCAGTCGCTGAGTAGCCGCCCGGCAGGTGGCGCTGAGGGGCGTTGCTGCGGGAGAGCAGGCTGTTGCGGATTGGCAGTTAGCTCGCCGTCAAAATGTTAAATTGCGCGCGCAAGTTTATCTTTCCTTATGAATTTTTTGCATAACTTTATTTTTTTTTCTTTCTTTGTAGCCGTTAAGTGACCTAACACATGAAACCAAGCGGGCCTTTTCGCTATTAACATCTGTATGTTTTTTGATTAAACAATTAACTTTTATACACTATGAAAAAAATCGGAAAAACAAAATTGGCATGTATGTTCAGTTTTGCGTTTGCATTCGCATCGTGTAACATCGACATGCCTAAGGAGACACCGTCGTCGTTTGAGACCCTGACGGTGAAGAAACAGAACATCACAGTGCCCATCAAGTTCAGCGCCAAGATGCGCGGACAGGCCGACGTGACCATCACCCCGCAGGTGAACGGTCAGCTTACGCAGATACGCGTGAGCGAAGGCCAGCAGGTTGTCAGAGGGCAGGTGCTCTTTGTCATCGACTCGCGCACGGCGCAGCACGACGTGGAGTCGGCACAGGCCAACCTTCAGGCAGCTCAGGCCAACCTGACAGCCGCTCAGGCTCAGGCCAACAGTGCCCGTCTGGAGTATGAAAGCAACAAAAACCTTTTCGAGAAGAAGATTGTGAGCCGCTATATGCTCGACAACTCACTCAACAACTATAAGCAGGCACAGGCCGCTATCACCCAGGCCAAGGCCGCAATAAGCCAGGCTCAGGCCGCAGTGAACCAGGCACGGGTTAACCTCGGCTTCTGCACCATCACTTCGCCCGTGTCGGGAGTCATCGGCGAGATACCCGTTCGTGCCGGCGACCAGGTTTCGCCTGCCACCCAGCTGACCATCGTCAGCGGCAACACCTTCATGGAGGCCGAGTTCTCTCTGCCCGAGTCGGTGCTCGAGTCGGCTGTGGCTGCCGGCTACAGCGTGAAGTCAGCCGACGCGCTACGCGGGCTGCCCGAAGTTACTTTCGTTATGAAGAACGGCCACGTGTATGAGCACAAGGGACGAGTAAGCAGCACCACGGGTATAGTTAATGCCACGACGGGTTCTATATCCTGCAAGGCCACCTTCCCCAACCCCGACGGCCAGCTCTATTCGGGCGTGCAGGGTTCGGTGGTGCTGCCCGACGAGATGAAGGGAGTAATCGTTGTTCCGCAGATTGCCGTTGTGCGCCTGCAAGACAGGTCGCTCGTGTATAAGGTGAAGGCTGACAGCACAGTCACAGCTGTTGTCGTTACCACCGAGGATGCCGGCAACGGAAAGGACTTCATCATACGTAAGGGACTCAACGTGGGCGACAAGATCGTCACCGATGGAGCCAACAACGTTCAGGAAGGACAGAAAGTGTTGTTCAGTAAACAAGAAGAAAAAAAGTAGACGAGTCTGTCTGATAGTCAAACGGACAAGCCAGCGAGTGCCTGTTAGGGGCAGGCGGCATAGGGCAGACTGCCCCGATGCGAGCCTGCCGGCAGCCGGAACGACTGCTCGCTGCTTGTCGGTAGATTTGTCAACTCCTCAGAAGATTTATTATGAAGAACAATATATTTATTAACAAATACGTGATGGCTTGCGCCATATCGATAGTCATCGCGCTTGTGGGTTTCATCTGCATAACAGCGTTGCCCGTAGAGCAATACCCCAACATTGCGCCGCCGACCGTGCGCGTGTCTACGTCGTACACCGGAGCAGATGCCAACACCATTATGAAGTCCGTGGTGCAGCCGCTCGAGGAGAATATCAACGGTGTGCCGGGCATGACCTATATCACCAGTACGGCTTCGGCCTCGGGTGAGGTTGAAATCCAGGTCTACTTCAAGCAGGGAACCGACCCCGACCTTGCAGCCGTGAACGTGCAGAACCGCGTCAGCCGCGCCACTGCGCTTCTCCCGGCAGAGGTTACTAAGGTGGGCGTGCAGGTGAATAAGCAGCAGAACAACATTCTGCACATCGGTGCCGTGAAGAGTGTCGACGGCAAGTACGATGCCGACTTCATAGCCAACTACATCGACATCAACGTTCGTCCGCGTATGATGCGTATCACCGGTGTGGGCGATGTGCAGTCGCTCGGTAACACTTATGCGCTGCGCATCTGGCTCAAGCCCGATGTGATGGCTCAGTATGGGCTGTCGCCCGAAGACGTGTTTGCCGCCATCGGCGGTCAGAGCTTCGTTGCTGCAACCGGTTCGCTGGGCGAGCGAAGCGACAACGCATACCAGTATTCTCTGGAATACAAAGGTACGCTCAAGACAATCGACGAGTTCAATGACATCGTTCTCAAGACAAGCGCCGGCGGCCACGTGCTCCACCTGCGCGATGTGGCCGATGTGGAAATCGGAGCCGTGAGCTACAACTTCATCTCCACTATCGACGGCAAGCCCGGAACGATGTATCTGGTGTTCCAGGCTCCCGGTGCCAACGCCACCGAAGTTAACGCGCGCATCAAGCAACTCTACAAAGACCTGAAGCCAACGATGCCTGCCGGACTGGAGTTCGAGATACTTCAGACCAGCGACGACTTCCTTTTCGCCGCCATCCACAATGTGGTCGAGACACTTGTGATAGCCATCATCCTCGTTATTCTGGTGGTTTACTTCTTCCTGCAGAACTTCAAGGCTACGATTATCCCGTCGGTGTCGATCATCGTTTCGCTGCTCGGCACCTTCGCCATCGTCGCGATAGCGGGCTTCTCGCTCAACATCCTTACGCTGTTTGCACTCGTGCTTGCCATCGGAACGGTGGTCGACGACGCCATAGTGGTGGTCGAGGCGGTGATGGCGAAGCTCGAGTCGGGCATCAGCGACCCGAAGACCGCCACCCGCGAGGCCATGAGCGAAGTGTCTGTGGCCGTAATCTCGTGTACGCTGGTGTTCATGGCAGTGTTCATCCCCGTGGCTTTCATGCCTGGAACGTCGGGAACGTTCTTCACGCAGTTCGGTGTCACGCTGGCATCGTCGGTGGGTCTGTCGTGCGTTTCGGCCCTTACGCTCTGTCCCGCCCTCTGCGCCATAATGATGCGCTACTCTAAGGACGGCAAGGAGAAGAAGAACCTGAACTACTACGTCACCAAAGCATACAACGCAAGCTACAATGCCATCCTCGCAAAGTACAGCAAGAGCGTGAGCGCGTTCATCAAGCGTCCGTGGATTTCTGGTGCGATGCTGCTTGTGGCAGCCGTTCTGCTCTTCATCTTCATGCGCGGCCTGCCCACCGGACTTGTGCCGGAGGAGGACCAGGGCGTGTTCTTCGCCGAGGTGCGTGCCCCGGAAGGCTGCACACTCCACGAAACTCAGGAGATAGTGAAGAAGATTGAGGAGAAGATTAAGAAGATACCAGAGCTTGAGAGCTATGCCGTGGTAAACGGTTTCGGTATGATTGCCAACCGTTCGGCCAGCTGCTATGCCACGCTTATCATCCGTCTGAAGAACTGGGACGACCGTCCGGGCATGAACCACAACATAATGCTTGTCTATGGACGCTTCGCCGCCGATTGTATGTCGATAAAGAACGCACTGGTTATCCCCTTCCAGATGCCGCAGGTGCCTGGTTACGGTTCCAGCAACGGTGTGAACCTCGTGCTTGAGGATATGCAGGACCGTCCGATGACGGAGTTCAATGCCGATGCCACCAAGTTCCTTGCCAAGCTCAACGAGCGCCCCGAGATTATGATGGCTATGTCTACATACTCTGAGCGCTTCCCGAAGTATCAGGTCGACGTTGATGCCACGCAGTGCGACCGTGCCGGTGTCACTCCGGCAGAGGTGCTGAACACTCTCGGAGCCTACTGCGGTGGTGCCTACATAGGCAACTTCAACCAGTTCGGTAAGGTCTACCGTATCATGGCAAACGCTTCGCCGGAATACAGGCTCGACCCATCGTCGCTCAACAACATCTTCGTCAGAGTGGGCGACGGCAAGATGGCACCCGTCTCTGAGTTCGTTACGCTGACCGAGATAGTAGGTTCGGCATCCGTTGAGCACTTCAACCTGTTCCAGAGCATCACCTGCAGCGTGATGACAGCCAACGGTTACTCTGAGGGCGAGGCCCACAAGGCTATCGCCGAGGTGTTCAAGGAGACCATGCCAAACGGCTACAGCTATGAGTATGGTGCCATGTCGCGCGAGGTTGAGGAGACAGCAGGCTCCAATGCCACTGCTCTTATATATTTAATATGTGTTATTCTCATCTATCTTATCCTGGCTTCGCTCTACAACTCGTGGTTCACACCGTGGGCCGTGCTGCTCAGTGTGCCCTTCGGACTGATGGGTTCGTTCGGCATTACGTGGCTTGCCTCGCGGTTCCAGCTGCCCGGTATGGAGAACAACATCTACCTGCAGACGGGTGTTATCATGCTTATCGGTCTGTTGGCAAAGACCGCCATCCTGATTACCGAGTTCGCCACAGAGCGCCGCGCACAGGGAATGAGCATCCGTGATGCAGCCTTTGCAGCCTGCAAGGAGCGTCTGCGCCCGATTCTTATGACCGTGCTGTCGATGATTGTGGGTATGATACCGCTTATCATAGCCGGAGGAGCCGGTGCCAACGGCAACCGCGTGCTCGCACTCGGCGTTACCGCCGGTATGGCAGTGGGCACACTGGCGCTGCTCTTCGTTGTACCAGTCTTCTTCATGGTGTTCCAGAAACTGCACGAGAAGTATCAGGGCAGCATCCAGGTGGCTACGGTAGAACAAAAAAGTGAAGAATAAACTAAGGAATGACAGAAAATGAAGAATATTTCAAAAATTATTGTCACAGCAACCGTGAGCGTTATGCTCACGGGCTGTGGCCTATATGACAAGTATCAGCAGCAAACAGTTGCTCCGTCAGATGTATTCGGTGCAGGGGCGGATATTTCCGAAGCTGTAGCCGACAGTTCAATGGCCCGGCTCTCGTGGCGTGAGTTCTTCACCGACCCGGTGTTGCAGCAGCTCATAGAGAAGGTGCTGGCAAACAATGCCGACCTCAATTCGGCCCGCATAGCCATCGAGAAGAGCGAGACCTCGCTCAAGGTAGCCAAGATGGCCTATCTGCCGTCGGTCTACTTCGCACCTCAAGGCTCGGTTACAAAGTTCGGCAGCAGCTCGTGGCAGGGTGGATATAATCTGCCTTTGCAGATACAGGTTGACATAGACGCCTTTGGTTCGCTCACAAACAAGAAGCGTGCCGCCAAAGCCGTGCTCTTGCAGTCGCAGGTTCAGGAAGAGGCCATACGTGCAAACCTTGTTGCCACGGTGGCACAGCAGTATTATCTGCTGCAGGCACTCGACCGGCAGCTTGAGATACTGAACGCTACCGACAGCCTGTGGAACGCTTCTCTCGCTACCGAGAGGGTGTTGTGGGACAACGGCAAGGTCTTCTCGACGGCTGTCAACCAGTTGGAGTCGTCGTATCTGAGCGTGAAGACGCAGGTTGTTGACACTCGCCGCCTCATCCGCGGCGTTGAGAACGCCATCTGTAGCCTCATGGGAAGCACGCCGCATCGCGTGGAGCGCAGCAAGTGGGGCCAGTCCACGCTGCTCGGAACTCCCTCTATTGCCACTGGCGACATATTGTTCAACAAGAGTTTCCTCCAGATTGGCGTGCCGGCAGCAATGTTGCAATACCGTCCCGACATCCGTTTGGCCAACTTCGCAATGGAGGAAGCGTTCTATAACACGCAGGCAGCGCGCTCGGCTTTCTTCCCGAGCATCAACCTGCAGGGCGTTGTTGGATGGACCAACAATGGCGGAGGCATCGTGATGAACCCCGGCAAGATTCTTCTCAATGCCGTGGCATCGCTCACTCAGCCCATCTTCGCACGCGGAACAATCAAGGCCAACCACAAGATAGCACAGCTTACGGAGGAAGATCTCAAGCGCAAGTACGTTCAGACGGTCATCGATGCCGGCAACGAAGTGAACGAAGCGCTTGCCGACTGCCAGGCAGCACGCGAGAAGCACGGCTATTTCCAGCGTCAGGTGGAGACTCTGAGCGAGGCTTACAAGGGCACACACGAGCTGATGGACAACGGAAAGTCGAACTATCTGGAAGTGCTCACGGCACAGGAGACCCTCCTCAGCGCCCAGCTCAGCCAGGCAATGAATATGTATGACGGGGCACAGGCCGTCATAGCACTATACATAGCCCTCGGAGGAGGAGCAAAATAAACGCACACAGAAGCCGAAAGACTCGCTCTTTCGGCTTTTTTTTCTCCCTGTAAGACGGTCTGAATGTCTAAAAACCGTCAGACAGGCCCACGTCTGATGTTTCAATGTCCCTTCTGGGCGCGTAAATCTCCGTTTCGCTGAATAGTCGCAGAGGCACGGTGCCTGCTAAATAAACTTAAAAGCTTGCACCTTACTGCCTTTCGTCGTACATTTGCATTAGTCTTCTAACACACACAGCAGAATGGGAACACTATATCTGGTGCCTACGCCCGTGGGCAATATGGAGGATATGACGCTCCGCGCGGTGCGCATACTCAAGGAAGCCGACCTCGTGTTGGCCGAGGACACGCGCACGTCGGGCATCCTTCTGAAGCATTTCGACATAAAGAATCACCTGCAGTCGCACCATAAATTCAACGAGCATGGCACCTCTGCCGCCATCGTGGAGCGGCTGAAAGCCGGGCTTACGGTGGCTCTCATCAGCGATGCAGGCACCCCCGGCATCAGCGATCCGGGTTTTCTGCTGGCACGCGAGGCCATTGCCGCCGGCCAGCAGGTGGTCGCACTGCCCGGAGCAACGGCTCTCATACCTGCACTCGTGAGCTCTGGACTGCCCTCCGACCGCTTCTGCTTCGAGGGCTTTCTGCCGCAGAAGAAAGGCAGGCAGACCCGCCTCGAGAGCCTGCGCGACGAAGAACGCACCATGATTTTCTACGAATCACCCTACCGTTTGCTCAAGACCCTCACCCAGTTTGCCGAGGTGATGGGGCAGGAGAGGCTGGTCAGCGTGTGCCGCGAAATATCCAAGATACACGAAGAGAGCGTGCGCGGCACCCTCGCCGAGGTGATAGCCCACTTCACCAGCACTCCGCCGAAAGGCGAAATAGTGATTGTACTGCAAGGGAAAACCAAAAACAACTGATTGATATGAGAAATATTGCATTGGGCCTGTGCCTTCTGGCACTCGTGGCCTGTACCGAAAACAAGCAGAAGCTCGACACGACGATGATACAGAACGACTCGCTGCGTGCCATCGTCGATGCCCGCGACAACGAGATCAACGATATGCTCGGCACTCTGAACGCTATACAAGACGGACTCAGAGCCATCAACGAGGCCGAGAACCGAGTGACGGTGGCCCAGCAGACCGAGGGTGCCGACAAGACCGAGAGCATCAAGAGCGACATCAAGTTCATTGCTACGCGCATGGAGGAGAACCGCGAGCTGCTCAAGAAGCTGCGCCAGCAGCTGCGCGAGACGGGCTTCAAGGGCGACCAGCTGCAACGCACCATCGACAGCATGACGCGCCAGCTCGCCGAGAAAGACCGCGAGCTGCAGAAGCTCAGGGCTGAGCTTAGCGCAAAGGACATACACATCAGCGAGCTCGACAAGACTATCAGCGACCTCAACAGCGATGTGGAGCAGCTGAACACCAACGTCTCGGCTCTGACAACCGAGAAAGAGAACCTGCAGACAGAGAATACGCAGAAGACTCAGACCATAGACACGCAGGAGAAGCAGCTCAACACGGCGTGGTATGTCTTCGGAACCAAGCGCGAACTCAAGGAACACGGCATACTCCAGAGCGGCGACGTGCTGCGTGGCTCGTTCGACAAGGGCTATTTCACGAAGATTGACATACGCATCGACCGCGAGATAAAGCTCTACACCAAGAGCGCACGTGTGCTTACCAACCATCCTTCGGGAAGCTACAACCTCTCTAAGGACACTAACGGGCAGTATGTGCTGCGCATCACAGACCCCGTAACGTTCTGGAGCACAAGTAAATATCTCGTTATTCAGGTGAAATGACCAGCCGCCGCACCCTCGCGGCAAAACTGAAAACACCCCGTAAAATTATTCCAGAGGCTCTGGAGAAACCTTACAGGATAGCTGGAGAAGTGTTCCAGCTATCCTGTAGTAATGTTACGGGGCTGCTGTAGTCTTTCTCCAGAGCCTCTGGAGAAAACGGCAGCATTGTTTCCTCGAATTTACATCTGTTTTCTTGTTCCGTTGCACTTGTCTTCTTGCCTTGAAATGCAGCCGAACAGGAGTGACAGCAAGCAAAAAAAATCCCTCCCCGAAGGGAGGGACCGGATGGGGCTTGCTTATCTAACGACCTTCTTCCCCTTAACCACATACACGCCCTTTGGCAGCTGCCGGCTGATATACCGTATCAGTGGGCCATGAGCTGTGCTCCCTATCAAAGGCAAGAGCCAGGGGGCAAAGTAATATGGGCCATATTGGTCGGTAATATGGGCCATATTGGTCAGTAATATGGGCCATATTGGTCGGTAATATGAGTCATATTGGTTGGTGGATAGTATTCTCCTACCCGGCAACACCTTATTTATATATATGCAACCTCGTGCTTTCGGGGATGCTTGACGACCGTTTCGGGCGAGCACAACAAGCACAGCCGCGAACCCAAAATGCGCCAAATGGCGCAAAACGGATTGTTCCGAATAGTAAATAAAATGGCTGATTAGGTTACTAAAAAAAATATATATCGGGAAAAAATTAAAATTTTGAACGTTTCTTTTAGATTTGTTTGCATTGTTGACGCATTTGTGCTAATTTTGCAAATTATAACCTTAGACAACAAAAACAGTGTTAATCTACCACCTCGCAGGCAGAGGTGCATATATATGAATGGGCAAAAACGGAAAACAAAAATAATATATTTATGTATATGAAACGAAAAATAACCTTAGTTTTTGCTGCTCTTTTCCTATCGATAGGGGCGGCATTAGCTCAGACTACAGTGTCGGGAACGGTCACTTCGTCCGACGATGGCGAGCCTGTGATAGGCGCCAGCGTCATGGTGAAGGGCACCAAATCCGGCACCGTGACCGATATTGACGGTCATTTCGAGCTGACTACCTCGCAGAGCCACCCTCAGCTGGTGTTCAGCTATATAGGTATGCAGACGCAGACGCTAAAGGGTGCGAAGGGCATGAAGGTCATCCTGCACCCCGACAATGCCCAGCAGTTAGGCGAAGTGGTAGTGACGGGTATGCAGAAGATGGACAAGCGCCTCTTCACCGGCTCTACGACCAAGGTTGATGCCGAGAAAGCCAAGCTCGACGGTGTGGCCGACATCTCGCGTTCGCTTGAGGGACGTGCCGCCGGTGTGAGCGTGCAGAACGTCAGCGGTACGTTCGGCACTGCTCCAAAGATACGCGTGCGCGGAGCCACATCTATCTACGGTTCGTCAAAACCGCTGTGGGTTGTCGACGGAGTGATTATGGAAGACGTCACTGAAGTGGATGCCGATGCCCTGTCTTCGGGCGATGCGGCTACTCTTATCTCGAGTGCCATCGCCGGACTCAATGCCGACGACATAGAGTCGTTCCAGATTCTGAAGGACGGTTCGGCCACATCTATCTACGGTGCGCGTGCCATGGCCGGTGTGATTGTCGTCACCACCAAGAAGGGTAAGGCCGGAAGCACCCGCATCAGCTACACGGGTGAGTTCACGATGCGCCTCAAGCCAAGCTACAAACAGTTCAACATAATGAACTCGCAGGAGCAGATGTCGGTGTATAAGGAGATGTATAACAACGGATTCTTCAACTTTGCCAGCAGCTACCGCGCCTCTACGAGCGGCGTGTTCGGCAAGATGTACCACCTGATGAACGACTACGACGAGGCCACAGGCACCTTCGGGCTGCCCAACACCACACAGGCCATGAACGAATACCTGCGTGCTGCCGAGTATCGCAACACCGACTGGTTCGGCGAGCTGTTCTCTAACGCCATCTTGATGAACCACTCTATAAGCATGAGCACGGGTACGGAGAAGGCTCAGTACTACACTTCGTTCTCCGTGATGAACGATCCGGGATGGACCGACCGCAGCAAGGTGCAGCGCTACACGGCTAACATCAATGCCAACTACAACGTCAACAAGCGCGTTTCGCTAAATGTGATCGGCAATGCAAGCTACCGCAAGCAGCAGGCACCGGGCACTACCAATCAGGAAGCCAACGAGTTTACGGGTCAGGTGAGCCGAAACTTCGACATCAACCCCTACAGCTATGCGCTCAACTCGTCGAGAACGCTCGACCCCAACGAGTTCTACATCCGCAACTTTGCACCGTTCAACCTGCGCCATGAGCTGGCAAACAACTACATGAACCTCGATGTTGTGGACATGAAGTTCCAGGCAGAGCTCAAGTACAAGCCCATCACCAAGGTTGAGCTGAGCCTTCTGGGTGCATACAAATACTCTACCACCACCCAGAACCACATCGTGACAGAGTACAGCAACCAGGCTCTGGCCTTCCGAATGATGGACGATGCCACCATGCGCGACGCCAATCCCTGGCTCTATACCGACCCCGACAAGCTCAACTCGCTGCCCGAGACGGTGCTGCCAAGAGGTGGTTTCTATCGCGAGACAAACTATAAGATGAACTCATGGGATATGCGTGCCTCGGCTGCATACAACGATGTGTTCAACGATATACACATCCTCAACGTATATGGAGGTATGGAAATCAACGACGTGAAGCGTTCGCGCTCGTCGTGGAACGGCGTAGGTATGCAGTACGACATGGGTTGGCTGCCGAGCTACGACTACACCTACTTCAAGCAGGCAAGCGAAGAGAACAACATCTACTACGGACGCAACAACGGCTACAGCCGCGAGGTGTCGTTCTTCGGCACTGCCACCTACTCCTACAAGGGTCGCTACATCGTAAACGGAACGATGCGCTACGAGGGCAGCAACCGTCTGGGCAAGGCCACGAAGGCTCGCTGGCTGCCCACCTGGAACATCTCTGGAGCTTGGAACGCCCACGAGGAACCATGGTTCGAGAAGCTCCGCCCCGCGCTCAGCCACTTCACGCTCAAGAGCAGCTACTCGCTTACCGGCGACAAACCGGCTACTACCAATGCCGAAGTTATCATACAGAGCTACAATCCGTGGCGTCCCTACGCGGCGGACAAGGAGTCTGCACTGGAGATATACAGCTTCTCGAACCCCGATCTCACCTATGAGAAGAAGCATGAGTTCAACCTCGCCTTCGACATGGGCTTCCTCAACAACCGCATCAACGTGTCGTTCGACTGGTTCCTGCGCAACAACTACGACCTGATAGGCCCGAAGCGCACTACTGGTGTGGGCGGTCAGGTGACGCAATATGCCAACGTGGCATCGATGAAATCGCACGGCGAGGAGCTCACCATCTCGACTAAGAACATCGTTACGCCCTCGTTCCAGTGGTCTACGGACTTCATCTTCTCGCACGTGAAGAGCGAAGTGACAAGCCTCGACGCGCGCAGCCGGGTCTACGACCTTATCTCGGGTGCAGGCTTCACGATGGAAGGCTATCCCTACCGCGCCCTTTTCTCAATAGACTATGTAGGTCTTAACGACAAGGGTCTGCCCACATTCATCAACGACCAGGGCAATCTCACCACCTCGGAGCACGACTTCCAGTCCTACGACACGAGCCATCTGGTCTACGAAGGACCCACCGACCCGACCATCACAGGCTCTTTAGGCAACACATTCTCCTACAAAGGGCTCCACCTGAACATCTTTATCACCTACGCTTTCGGCAACAAGGTGCGCCTCGACCCCGTGTTCGCATCGGCCTACAGCGACCTTTCGGCCATGCCTAAGGAGTTCGAGAACCGCTGGGTAGTGGCTGGCGACGAGGCTGTGACTAACGTGCCCGCCATCGCCGATATGCGAATGATACAGAGCGACCCATATCTCTTTCGCGCATACAATGCCTACAACTACTCAACATACCGCATTGCCAAGGGCGACTTCATCCGTATGAAGGAGATTTCGCTGGCCTACGACGTGCCGACAAGCTTCGTGAAGCACCTCGGACTCAACTCCATGGCACTGAAGCTGCAGGCTACCAACCCGTTCCTTATCTACTCGGACAAGAAGCTCAACGGCCAGGATCCTGAGTTCTTCAACTCGGGTGGTGTGGCTGTACCTATGGCACGACAGTTCACTTTCACCGTAAGGCTGGGCATCTAAGACCGCACACCCCACCCAAAGCAAAGGGGTGGGGGAGCGAAAGACGGAGATTAAGATTTCAGATACCAAAGAACAAATAACTCAAAAGATATTATGACCTATATATATAATAAGGTGAAGAAAGCAGCCAGCCACACGCTCAAGGCTCTGCCCGTAGCTATGGCACTGCTTGCGCTGGCTTCCTGCAACGAATACCTTGACAAACTGCCCGACGACCGGGCTGAGGTGAATACGGGCGAAAAGGCTGCCAACCTGCTCGTGTCGGCTTATCCATACGTGAACAACTTCGTGATCAACGAGTTGAGAAGCGACAATGTCGACGACAACGGACGCAGCTACAGCTCATCAGTGCTCTTCGAGGAACTCTACCGCTTCAAGGATGTGACCGACGAAGGCATGGACTCGCCACGATTTGTATGGCAGGGCTACTACAACTCCGTGGCTACGTGCAACCAGGTGCTCGCTTCTATCGAGGAGATGGGCGGCCAAGACAAGTTCAAGGCGCAGGCTGCCGAGGCCAAGATGATACGTGCCTACAGTATGTTGCAGCTCGCCAACACCTTCTGCATGGCCTGGAACCCAGAGAAAGCAGACGAATACATGGGTCTGCCATACCCCAAGGAGCCTGAAAAGAGTGTCAACACCCAGTATCAGCGAGGCACGCTGCGCGAACTTTATGCCAATATCAACCAGGATATAGAGGAAGCACTGCCCTACATCGACGACAACCTGCACTCAACGGCTAAGAAGTATCACTTCACCAAACGCTCGGCTTACGCACTGGCAGCACGCTTCAACCTCTACTACCTTAACTTCGACAAGGCCGTAAGCTATGCTACGGAGGCTCTGGGCGAAACTCCAGAGACCTATCTGCGCATGATTGAGAACTACGAGCCACTGGGACGCGCCGACATTGGCAACTACTATGTCAACTCGTCGGAGCCTGCCAACCTGCTGCTTGTGGCAAGCTACTCGTGGGCAGGCCGCGGACTGAGCGGACTGAGCTACCCGCGCTTCCACCACAACTACAATATGGCGGCCTACGAGACCTTTTGGGCAGATGGCCCATGGGGTGGCGGTTCGAGCAACAACACCCTCTATTGGGCATCGATGCTTTACGGAACCAATCAGGGAGTGTCGTTCCCCAAGATGGAAGAGTTCTTCGAGTTCGACGACAAGGTCAACAGAACAGGCCAGTCACACATCGTCAGCCCCGTGCTCAACGGCGACGAGACTCTGCTGGTGCGCGCCGAGGCCCTCGCTCTCAAGGGAGACCTCGACAATGCGGTGCGCGACATGAACTACTGGATAATCAGCCACTGCAAGGAAGTTGACAAAGAGTCGGGCCGCAAGCGCCCCGTGCTCACAGTGGACAACATCAAGGCGTTTGTGGAGGAACTCGACTATGCACCCGTCGTTCCCGAAACCAACCGCGACCGCTCGTTGCGCAAGGTGCTCCATCCGCAGGGATTCACCATCGACACAGCCGAACAGGAAGACGTTTTGCAGCTGCTGCTCCACATGCGACGCTTGGAAACGCTCTTTGAAGGCCAGCGCATGGTAGACCTGAAGCGCTACGGAATAGAGTTCTGCCACCTGCTGAACCGCGAGGACCCGCTCGTGTTCACTGCCGGCGACCCCAGAGGAGCTATGCAGCTGCCGAGCGATGTCATCAATGCCGGACTGCCGGCCAACCCAAGGTGACATTCTTGCTGCGGTAACAGCCGAAACAGACCGATAGAAATTTAGCTTGAACAATCAAATACAAAGCAAGATGAAGATTAAACACATATATATGGTGGCTGCACTGGCACTTGCCGGCATGGCAATCACTGCCTGCAGCGACGAGAAACTGAGTTCGGAGAGCGTGTTCAACGTGCAGGAGGAAACACCAAACGAGTTCGACCTCTGGATAAAGAAGAACTTTACAGACCCCTATAACATACGCTTCAACTACCGATACATCGACAACGAGTCCGACCGAAACTACAACGTGTCGCCCGCAGACTACGAGAAGTCAATCGCTCTGGCCAAGCTCGTGAGGCACATGTGGATCGACGTGTACACAGAAGCCGTCAATGCCGATTTCCTCAAGACCTATGCGCCGCGAGTGTTCCAGCTCACAGGCTCATATAAGTGGAGCGCCAACGGCGAGCAAGTGCTCGGAACGGCTGAAGGCGGAATGAAAATCATGCTCTACGGAGTAAACGAACTCGACATCGACAACCCACGTATCAATGTCGACGACCACTTCGAGAGCCGCGACAAGAAGCCTATCGACATGAACTACTGGTTCTTCCACACCATGCACCATGAGTTCTGCCACATCCTCACGCAGACTAAGAACTACGACCTCGACTTCCAGACCATCAGCGCAGGCACATACCACTCTGCCGACTGGATCAACGTGAAAGACAAGCAGGCCGTAACCGAGGGCTTCGTCACAGGCTACGCCTCGGGCGAATACAACGAAGACTTTGCCGAAACCTATGCTACCTACATCACTCTGACCGATGAAGCGTGGGGCAAAGTGCTCGAAGCTGCCGGCGACAAGGGTGCTCCAATCATACTGGCGAAGCTTGAGATGATACGCACTTACTTCAAAAACAGCTGGAACATCGACCTCGAAAAGCTGCGCAGCATAGTGCTCGAACACTCTGCACAGGTGCCGTCGCTCGACCTACGCACACTCGACTAATTGCAAACAACCCCTTAAAGACACATCAGATATGAAAAAGATATTCAATGTTTGGACCTTGCTGCTGGCAGCTATACTCGCTTCGTGCTCACAGGAAGCCGAGCACGTGTTCGACAAGTCGGCTGCACAGCGGGCAACGGAGACCATGACTGCCGCACAGCAGGTGCTCGAGGCAGCACCCAACGGATGGAGAATGGAGTACTACGGCGACATGACGCTCGGAGGCTACAACGTGTTCTGCAAGTTCAGCGACGGAAAGGTGACGGTGGCAAGCCAGAAAGTGGGAGTCAGCCACAATGCCGGACTCGACGAGGACGGCAATCCCATCACCTGCACAACGCACTACAAGATTGAGCAAAGCCAGGGCGTTGTGCTCTCGTTCGACGAGTACAACACCGTGTTCCACTATCTCTCGGAACCCAACAACCCCGACTACGGAACGGCTGAGGACGGCTTCTACGGTGACTTTGAGTTCCGTATACTCTCTGCCCAGCCCGACAAGGTGGTGCTCGAAGGCAAGAAACACGAGAACAAGATAGTCATGTATCCCATGCCCGAAGACCAGTCGTGGGCCGAATACATAGCCCAGGCGGAAGAGACAGAGACCTATATGCTCTCGCGTACCTACACTCTCACGGGCGAAGGAGTCGACCGCCAGATAGTGGCCGAGATCCCCTATAACCACAGAATGATGTTCAACTACATCGACGACAGCGAGCAGACACAGCAAATATCGGCTCCCTACATCGTCAGACCAGACGGATACTTCTTCTACGAGCCTATAGAGGTGAACGGACTCAGGATTGAGGGAATGTTGAAGGGCGACACCGAAGACTACTTCGTCGTGTCGAACAACGACAAGCTGCGCCTTGAGACCTACGTGCCGCCCATCGGCGAGACCCTGCAGACGGGTATGTGGTTCATTGCCTACAGCAAGCTCGGCGAATACGGAAAGTCTAAGTGGGACATCTTCCGCGAAGCGCTGAAGACAGCAGGCCCCAACAAGACCGAGCTCAAGGTGCTCAACGCACTCATCGGAACATACGGCGGTAAACAGGCACTCCACATCCTCGCCGGAGCAGACTACCTCTACGAGGGCTTCACTATCTCGATAGACAATGAGGAGGGCGATGAAGTGACCCTCAAGTGGGACTCCAAGGTACGCAACAAAACTGCCAAGACTTTCTACAGTAAGTATAAGTCGGCCAACGCCATGAACCCGTTCTTCGGCGGAGGCCAGGGACGCTCGTTCAAGCTCACCTACGACAACCTGCGCCACCCGTCATACATCACACTCACCGACAAAAACGAGCCTACAAACATCATTACGCTCGTGCGAGACCAGGTGAACTATCCGTTCGACAACTAATAATTAATTTCCCTTTTGGCGGCTTCTTCGCATCAAAAGAAGCCGCCGGAGGGAGCAATGTTTAACTACATAAATATTTTTGACTATGAAAAAAAGTTTACTTATCGTCTTTGCAGCGGTATTAGCACTGTCTGCAAGCGCACAAAGGAAAGTTTCTTTCCAGAAAGCCAATATCGATGGCTTGAAGGTAACGATGTCCGAGAGTGGCATTCTGACCGGCATGAAGTCAGTGCAGGCTGCTCGGCAACATTCTTTCAGCGTTTCCAACGCGAGAAAAGCAGCCGTAGCTTCTGTTGATGATGTGCTGGGGAGCTATATTTTTGAGGATTTTGCCGACCAAGAGCAAACCATTCCTCAAGACCTGGTACTGAAAATGACAAAGGCCGAGGGTGAAAACGAGGTCTACATCGCAAACTTTGCAGGTTATAAAGGCGGCATTACCGGTACTCTTAACGCTGAAGAGGGATATATTGACTTCAGTGGCGGACAGACAATGGCTGTGATTAGCACAACAGATCCTGATTCCGGCGATCCTGTAACCATGAAGCTGATTTTGCTTTCATTACACGAGGGCGATGAGGAGAACCTTTACGATGATGTTACATTTACCATCGACGACGACGGTTCACTTGTTCTTGACCAGAGCGGAATTTACATTTACATCGATGGCGGCCCTTATGATGGACAGGGTGCAGGCTATTTCACAGATTTGGTAATGCCTAAGTGCAATGCTAAAGAGACCGTATCGAATGATTTTGATAATGGCACGGCTCCTAAAGAGATTAGCAATGAGGTCTATGTAGAGGATTTGGAAACCGCAGTAAATGTTTACGGAATGTTAGGACAAAGCTTCGTGTCGTTCAATATCAATGATGACCGCACTGTCAACGTTGAATTCGACCAGCCCTTGAGGGCTACTCCATCAGATGCAGACAAGTCGGTTTATGGTGATTATTATTTCTTCTATCCCGCAACAAAGGAAGATAGTGATGCAGGTCACATCACAGGTGTTGTTTCGGGCAATACAATTAAGTTGAACAGCTTTATTATTGGCTCTAAGGCCGATACCGAAGGCAGCTATTACTGGATGGGTTTTTTCGACGATTACACTCTTGTCCTGAACGATGATGACTTTATCCTCGGCATCAACGAGGTGAAGGCTTCTCTTGAGGATAAGCTCAAGAACACCAAGACCTACAATATGCTCGGCCAGCAGGTAGACCGCAGCAAGGCCACCGGCCTGCTTATCCGTGGCGGCAAGAAGTATATCAAGAAGTTCTAAGGCTGCAACGTGGTCGCAGTCAGCCCCATGCGGCTGCGCCCACCGAGTCTTTGGAACAGGCAAACAAGGGAGTACCCCTGCACAGAGGTGCTCCCTTGCTCAGCTATATGGGCTATATTGGTTAATGAATAATGAACAATGAATAATGAATAATTACCTCCTCCCCCTCTTGGGTGACTGTGGAGGGCAAGTAATATGGGCCATATTACTGACCAATATGGGCCATATTACCAACCAATATGGGCCATATTACTCACCCACCCCCAACCCCATTCCCAAGGGAGGGGGGCAGAAAGGGACACACAAATAAGATATAACCTAAAGAATAATGAAACGAATACTTGCTTTGCCCCTTGTTCTCGCACTGTCAGCGGTGCTTTGGGCCAATCCCGTCCGCCCCGGGCAGTGGGCTACCATCACTCTCGCCGACGGCACACAGGTGCGTGCCGAACTGCGTGGCGACGAGCACCTCGACTATATGCGCGGCGAAGACGGCACCGCCTACACCCGCATCGAGGGCACTCAGACCTATCAGCGTGCCGACCTTGCACAGCTTCAGGCCCGTACCCAGGCCGCGCGTGCCGCCAATGCGCAGCGCAGGGCACGTCGCGCTCCGCTCTTCAACGCTTCGCGGCAGGCCGCCTATACAGGAAAGAAGAAGGGACTCATCATCCTTGTAGAGTTCAAGGACGTGTCGTTCAAGGCCGAGCACGACAAGGCTTTCTATGAGCGCGTGGCCAACGAGGTGGGGTTCACCCATGAGGAAGGCTACCATGGCAGCGTACACGACTATTTCCTTGCACAGAGCAACGGCCTCTTCGACCTCACCTTCGACGTTGCCGGCCCTTACAAACTCACAAAGAGCTACAGCTACTACGGTGGCAACACGCCGTGGAAGGACTACTATGTGACTGCTATGGTGCGCGAGGCGGTCGACATGGCCAAGAACGACGTCAACTGGGCCGACTACGACTGGGACGGCGACAACCTCGTAGACCAGGTTTTCCTGCTCTATGCCGGCGACAACGAGGCTTATCAGGGTGCTGATGCCAACACCATCTGGCCCCACGAGTCATCGATTAACAAGCGGTTGATGAAGGACGGCAAGTATGTCAGCACCTATGCGTGCGGCTCGGAGATGACGCAGGACTTCTCGAGCGGCATCGGTACCTTCTGCCACGAGTTCACCCACTGCCTCGGCATCATGGATATGTACGACACCGACTACGCTGAAAGCGGCGGCGAAGCCTACGGCATGGGCTACTGGGACGTTATGGCCAGTGGCGGCGACCTCGGCATGGGCATGACTCCAGCCGGATACACCAGCTACGAGAAGTGGGTGAGCGGATGGCTCACGCCCACCGTGCTCACCGGCAAGCAGGACGTGAAGGACATGAAAGCTCTCAGCGAGGGCGGTCCCGCCTACGTGGTCTACAACGAAGGGCGCTCGCCGAAGAGCGAAAAGGGCGAGTACTATCTTTTAGAGAACCGTCAGAAGACGGGCTGGGATGCCGCGCTGCCCGGCTCGGGACTGTTAATACTCCACGTTGACTTCGACCAGACGGAGTGGTATGGCAACGGTTACAACGACTTCGGCAACCGCCTGAACGTCAATCCCGACCATCAGCGATGCACCGTATTCCATGCGCGCAACCGCGAAACAGAGTCGTCGCTCACCGAAATAGGCGGAGATGCCTATCCATACATGGGCAACGACCGGCTGACCAACGACAGCCAGCCAGCTGCTACGGTGTTCAACAAAAACACCGACGGCTCGTACTTCATGAACTATCCTATCTCGGGCATCACCCAGAAGAACGGACTCATAAGCTTCGCTGCAGGCTACGAGGCCGAGCGAGCTGACCTCAACGTTCCCGATACCGACCCAACGGGCGCACTGTTCTATGAAAGTTTCGACCAGTGCAACGGCACTGGAGCCAACGACTACGTGTGGGCGGCGAGCACGATGGGCGCAGGTACGTTCACTTCCGACGTTGACGGATGGACAGCCAGTGCCAAGGGCGGTGCCGACCGCTGTGCCATGTTCGGCAGCAAGACGAAGAACGGCACTGCCATCACTCCTTATATAGAGGTCGACGGCGAGGCCACGCTCTACTTCCACGCTGCTCCGTGGCAGGACGAGAACTGCATCGTCACGCTGTCGGCAACTAACGGCATCACGCTCTCGGAGAAAACGCTCCAGCTTACTCCCGGAACGTGGACTCCCCTCGTAACCACTCTCACCGGTAAGGGCCGTACCAAGATTACGTTCAAGCCCTCGCAGCGCCGCTTCTTCCTCGACGAGGTGATTGTCAAGGACGGCAGTTCCACCGGCATAACAGCCGTGAAGGCAGCCCAGACGGCCTCCAACCGCATCTACACCCTCAGCGGACAGTACGTTGGAACGTCGTTCGACCGTCTGCCTAAGGGCATCTACGTGGTCGGCGGAGTGAAAGTAGTGAAGTAACACCCACGTCTCTCTCATAACGAATGAAGCCCGAGGCTGATTGTTTCAGCCCCGGGCTTCTGCTATAGTGTGGAAAGGATTATTCAGCTGTTTCCTCTTTGTCGGCAGCGGCGTTCTCGGCATCGATGGCCTTAATCTTGTCGCGAGTGAGTTTCAGGTCGTCCTTCAGCTTCTCCACCTTTCGGTTCATCTCGTCAATCAGGCTGTTGCCCTTCTTCGACGATGCGTTGAGGAAGCCGAGGTTGTTCTCGTAGGTGTTGATTTCCTGTCGCAGCTGCTCGTAACGGCGCATCAGACGGCTGCGTTCGCTGTCGAGGGCCGTTGCTCCGCGCTCAGCCATGCTCTTGAGGTTGCTCTTGAAGCTGTCAAGACGGCGGCGGGCAGCCGAGATGTGGAACTCTTTGTAGAGTTTGTCGGTTATCTCGTGGTATTCCTTGTAGAGCTTGTCCTTCTCCTTGAAGGGCACGTGGCCCGTCTTGTTGTACTCTTCAACCAGCTCGTGAACCTTATCCTGTATGTCTTCTGTTTTCTCTTCGGCCAGTTCTTTGAGCTTTGCAATGATGGAGCGCTTCTTCTCCAGGTTTTCTTTTTCCTCGTTGCGCGTTCCTGCGTTGGCTGCGTTTCGCGCCTCGAAGAAGTGGTTGCAGGCTCCGAGGAAGTCGTTCCAGAGTTGGTCGCCCAGCTTCTTGGGTACCATGCCGATGGTCTTCCACTCTTTCTGAAGGGCTATGAGCTTGTCTGATGTCTTCTTCCACTCGGTGCTGTCTTTCAGAGCCTGTGCCTGCTCTACGAGTGCGCGCTTCTTTTCAGCGTTCTCGGCGAACTTCGCCTTGAGGTCTTTGAAGAACTCGCCCTTGCGCGAGAAGAAGTCGTCGCAGGCTGCGCGGAAGCGCTCAAATATCTTCACGTTCATCTTCTGCGGCGCGAAGCCTATCGTCTTCCACTCCTGTTGCAGCTCAATGATTTGTTTCGTCTGCTTCTCCCAGTCGGCAGAGCCTTTCTTTTCCTCGGCGGCGATGGCCTCTACTTTCTCGCAGAGCTCCGTCTTGCGCTGTAGGTTCTCCTCTTCCTTGGCTCGCAGCTGCTCGAAGTGCTGCTGGTGGCGCTTGTTGATTACTGTCGATGCCTCCTTGAAGCGTGCCCATACCTGCTCTCTGAGGTCTTTGGCCACTGGTCCGGCCTCGCGGTACTGCTGGTGAAGCTCTTGCAGCTGGTGGAAAGCGCTGATAACGTCTGGCTCGTCGGCAAGTTTCTCGGCGGCTTCGCACAGGCGTGTCTTTATCTCGAGGTTCTTCTTGAAGTCGTATTCGCGTGCTTCGATGTTCAGTTTCAGCAGGTCGTAGAACTGCTCCACATAGAGCTGGTAGTTGCGCCACAGCTCGTTGGCCTTGTCAGCCGGCACAGTCTTGATTTCCTTCCACTCCTGTTGCAGAGCCTTGAAGTCGGAGTACGACTTGCCAGCTTCCTCGGGCGAGGTAGCCATGGCCTTTATCTTCTCGATTATAGCGAGCTTCTTCTCAAGGTTTTCCTGCTTTTCCTGTTCCTGTTCGAGGAAAGCCTTCTGGCGTTTTTCCTTTATTATCGACATCTCTTGCTTGAAAGCTTCCTCGTCTTCGTCGGGCATTACCTGGTATTTATCAGGGTCGCCGCCTGCTTCGAGGTACTCGCGCTGGGCTGCTTCGCGCTCGGCGAAATGCAGTTTGTAGAAAACAGTCTTCAGCAAGTCCACTTCAGTCTTTGCTGGAGTGTCGCTTCCCTGAGCTATTTCCTTCATCCTCTGCAGCACCTCCTGCTTGGTGGCATAGTTTTTCCTGATTTGCTGCTCAGGCTCCACGGCTGCTTGGTCGTTTTCTACTGCAGTTTCCTCTGTTGCTTTGAGCTCTTCCTGTGTTGTAGTCTCAACAGTTTCTTCTGCTTGCTTAAGTTCTTCTGTGCCCTGCTGGAGGGCTTTCTCTTGAGAGTCCATAATAAAAATAGGTGTGATCAGTTCAAATATTACAAGCTGCAAACTTATATAAAATATTCTAAAAAGCCTAATTTTGTGATTTTTTTTTGGCTTAGAGGATATTTTTGGCTGGTGGGATGCGTGACAATGAGGGCTTGATGGGTGAGATTGGAGGTGTGGGCGTAATGGCTATGTGGTGTAATGCGGAAGGCCGACAGTTGCCTGTCAGCCGTAGGCATCTGTCAGATTAGTCGTTTGTGGCGCAGTATCCACCATATACCTGCTGACACAACGACCGACATTATGATAGCCAAGATGAACCCGAACTTGCTCGTTTCCATTCCGTTGACGAGGTTCATGCCGAACAGCGAGGATATAAGCGTGGGGAACATCAGTATTACGGAGAACGAGGTGAGCGTTCGCATCACCGTGTTCATGTTGTTGTTGATGATGCTGGAGTAGGTAGACATGGTCGATTCCAGAATGTTCGAGTAGATGTTTGCCGTTTCCCGCGCCTGCGACATCTCGATGTTGACGTCTTCAATCATGTCGGCATCGAGCTCATCGACCTGAAGCTTGAACTTCAACTTCTGCAACAGGTTCTCGTTACCACGTATTGAGGTGATGAAATAGGTCAGCGAGTCTTGCAGACGGCTCAGTCCGATAAGGCTCTCGTTGTTCACGTCTTGGTCCAGGTTGCGTTTGGCGCGGTCAATGAGCGTGCTTATCTGCTTGAGTCGCTTCAGATACCACACTGCCGACGAGAGAAACAGTCGGAAAATCATGTCGACATAGTCCACGAAACCCTCGTTGCGCCTCTGCTGATATGCCACGAAGTCGAGCATCATGTTCGTTTCGTAGTAGCATACGGTGATGGTGATGTCGCGTTTGTGTATTATACCGAGCGGCACGGTGGTGTATGGCGTGCGCGAGCGTACCTCTTTGACGTATGGAATACGCAGAATGATGAGCATCCATCCGTCGTCGTACTCGTAGCGAGCCCGCTCGTCGGTATCGCTGATGTCGGTCATGAAGTAATCGGGTATATTGAACTCGTTTTCCAGATACTCGCGGTCCTGCTCGGTGGGGCAGGTCATCTGTATCCAGCATCCCGGCTGCCACTCCTTGAGTGGTGCGAGGGTTCCGTTGGTGTTCCAGTACTTTTTCATTGGTTGATCCTCCGTGCATGATTGTGGTGCGAGGACTAACCGCCGAGGGTCATGTCCTCACGCCAGAAGATTGAATGTTTCCGCGTGATAGTCGTCCATGATGTGTTATATATTTAATAAGGTGTAGCCCGCAGTGGGCTTTCTGCGTGTGCAAAGTTAACAAAAAACGGGTGTAATGCAATGCAAAAAACTTGCTTTTTTATGCCTGTTTTAAGGCGTGTTGGTTTTTGTCATGGCGTTTTTCGATCACTAAACCGCTACTCCTGTGCGCAAAATGTCTTGATAGAGCATAGTGTCTTCGCCGCTTACTATCAGCACAGGCTCAATGAGAACGCTCACTTTGTCAATGTCGTGCCACAAGTCGGCAGACTTTTCGAGCCATTCGTCGTCTTGAATGTTGTTTACTACAACCGCAACGTCAATGTCGCTCCACGGTCCCGGATGCCCTTTGGAGTAGGAACCATAAAGATATACCTTCGGAGTCTCAGCAAACCGAGGGGCAATGACGCGTTTATATTGTTTCACAAGGTCTATTGCTTCGTTTCGGGAAAGCACTTTTGGAGTATCCATTGCTTGAATTTTTTAGTTTCCTCTATGATGTATAGTGAGCCACTCTCGTTGAGCATACGTGCCACTCGAGCCTTGTGCTCCGGGTAGCGAGCTGCAATATACATCGGACTCATTATCTCAATAAACCTTCGTTGTTCGCTGGTCAGTTCGTCTTTGAGACCGCATCCTTCCAGCAGTCGGAAGTGGTTGTGGATGTATAGCGGTTCGTTGTCGCAGCTGATAATCCAATAGGCTTTGATTAACTTCTCTATAGCCTGATGGCACATAAACCCGATGTAAAGCCAACGACCACTTTTGTAAAGAGCTTCGGCTGCGAGCAAGTCTTCTTCAACTTGTTCCAACCATTTCTCCGCAACGTTTCTCTTGTTCATTCCTTGTGGTTTTGTTGGTTGATGCCACAAAGATAGCAAATTGAATTCAAAGTAATGCAAGGAAGATAGGTATAAAAATGAATTATTCGCACGAACTATAAGCTACGCCGGAGAAGTGGCAAAATGTAGGCAAGACGGCTGGCTGTTACCTAAAAGTAAGGTTTTATGGTAAATTTCCTTGCTAAATGTTATTTATTTATCAAGAAAGCAGTACTTTTGCAAGCGAAAACGCAAAATAGTAAACTAAAAAACATAATTGTATGAAGAAGATCAGAGCCGCCGTAGTGGGCTACGGCAACATCGGACGTTTCACGGTTGAGGCCCTCGAAGCCTCTGCCGACTTTGAGATAGCAGGCATTGTGCGTCGCAACGGCAGTGCCAACAAGCCTCAGGAGCTGGCTGCCTACAATGTTGTGAGCGACATCAGCGAGCTCAGCGACGTCGACGTGGCTATCCTCGCCACCCCGACACGCAAGTGCCCGGAGTATGCCAAGATGATAATTCCTATGGGAATAAACACCGTTGACTCGTTCGACATCCACACCAGCATAGTAGACTACCGCCGCGAGATGATGCCCATCTGTCAGGAGAACGGTCGCGTGAGCGTTATCGCAGCCGGATGGGATCCGGGAAGCGACTCCATCGTGCGCACGCTGATGCAGAGCCTCGCCCCCAAAGGACTGTCGTACACCAACTTCGGCCCCGGAATGTCGATGGGCCACAGCGTGTGTGTGCGCAGCAAAGAGGGTGTTAAGGATGCCCTTTCGATGACCATCCCCTTGGGCGAAGGCATCCACCGCCGCATGGTTTACGTGGAACTCGAGGACGGCGCGTCGCTCGAAGAGGTGACAAAGCTGATCAAGGCCGACCCATACTTCGCCAACGACGAGACCCACGTGTTCGCAGTGCCGTCGGTCGACGACGTTAAGGACATGGGCCACGGCGTGAACCTCGTGCGCAAAGGTGTGTCGGGCAAGACCCAGAACCAGCGTCTGGAGTTCAACATGAGCATCAACAATCCCGCCCTGACCGCTCAGGTGCTCGTCAACGTGGCTCGCGCGTCGATGCGTCTGCAGCCCGGATGCTACACCATGGTTGAGATACCAGTCATCGATATGCTTCCCGGCGAGCGCGAGGACCTTATCGGACATCTCGTGTAAGCATTTCGTCCCCCGGCATCGCAGAGAAAAATCATCTGCGGCGGGGCGATTGTAAAATAAAAGTGCTGATAAAAGGCTGTTGCGGAAATGATAATTCAGAGCCGCAAACAGCCTTTTTCTGTGCAGAAACGTCAGTCCGCGTTCGCGGAAATTCGCTCACAGTGGAGGAAAAAGCCACTTTCTGTTCGATATTCAAGCCCGTTGGTTTCCTGTTTCGGCGGTTTGCTGCCGTTTCGTCAGGTGACTGAAAGGCTGTGCCCGAGAGCCTTTGCCGATGGCTCGCAGCCTTGGTCTTGTCGTGAGAGTTGGCGGACTGTAAGTTGCAAAGGCTTGAAAATAAGCGCGGTGTGGTGTTTTAACATTTCTCCCAAGGGGGCTGTAAACTTTCTCCAGCAGCCCCGTAACATTGCTACGGGATAGCTGGAGCATCGCTCCAAGGGCTCTGTAAGGTTGCTCCAAGTGTAGTTTAACGATTTTAGTTGACTACTTTTAGTCTTGTTTGTAGTTTTGGTTGACTTTGGTTAATACTTAATTTTAATCTCAGTTGTTGTTTGTTGTACTTATTAATGATTAAAGT
>Ga0310695_10004365_pt1 | contig 26196 bp, 26 predicted proteins | sample RumenRJG_04DNA_FD_203882 | JGI IMG/M metagenome (GOLD analysis project Ga0310695, IMG submission 203882) | Bovine rumen microbial communities from Lethbridge, Alberta, Canada - RJG_04 (v2) (version 2) | ecosystem: Host-associated > Mammals > Digestive system > Stomach > Rumen | place: Canada... | reverse complement strand
TGCTCTCATTGCTCCATCGGTTCCTGCTCTTTGTGTAGCAGAGGTCAACGATTGCCCCTGCTATCCTGTCCGCCACCTTGTCCGGGTGGCTTGGGTTCACTTTCTCAAACATGATTTTGTCGTTTTTTATGGGTTTGTGCAGGAGGATGGAGTCGAACCACCATTGTCGGTTACGTGAACCGCCTTCCTACCATTGGAAGACTCCCGCAAGTGTGGCGGCACGGCGCTACCCGCGTCTTTATAGGGACATACCCCGCCTCGATATTAGCGATTTAGATTGTATCAATAAGTCAAAGAGCGTTTTGAAGTTGCAGCAGCAGACAGGCGACGTAGCCGAAATGCCCGCAGTGCCGCAGTTGCGGTTGCAAATTTACAAATTATATCATAACGACATATCAAAACGATAGAAGATTTTGATATTTTTAAGATTCAAATTTAAAATATTAGGCTAAATGTTCGTATCTTTGCACCCAACAAATTCAAATCAAAACGATAGGGCTTATGAAACAGACAATCTTATGGATGGCGGTCGTGTTGATGGCCGCCTGTGCAACCCAAAATGAAACGCATCAGCACCAGACGCACACCATCGAGGCCGACTCGCTCAGTCAGCAGGCAGAGCACGACAGTCACCACCAGACGACCTCGGCAAACATCGACTCAATCGTCACCGCGTCGATATGGGCGGCGATGCAGGAGTTTGCCCGACAGGAACATGAGAAGGAGACCACCACCGAGACGATTACGACCTGGGTGGACTCGCTGGGAAGGGAGATTCGGCAGGAACAGCGCACCACGCAGCGCGAAATTTCGAAACAGGAACAGCAGCGCACACAACAACTACTGCAACAGTGGCAGTCGGAGATGCAGCGGCAACTGACCACGATGGACTCCGCCTGGCGCTCGCGGCTCTCGGTGATGGAACGTCACCTGAGCGACTCGCTGACGGCCACACTCGACAAACAGAGTCAGACCTCGGCTGCATCCGCTCTGACGTGGTGGCAGAAGACGCGGGCGTGGATCTGCGGCGCACTGATCGGTATCGTCATCGGTGTGGTGGTGATGCTCACCAAGAAATACTGGACGAAGTGGATTAAGATTTAAGACTAACATAATGAACGTAACAATGAAACCAAAAACCACCAAGAAAAAGACCGCTCCCTTCGAGGGACATTTTTACAAAGTGCTCGTCGAGAGCCATACGGGTAATCTGATGGTGAAGTTCTGGCACGCCTGCGACAAGGCCGTTGAAGCCGCCGATGCCTGGTGTCAGAAGTTCGGCGCCAAGTATTTCTATGAAGACCCGCGCTACTTCGCCGGTGGGGTAGGGTGCGTCAGCTTCGGCGACGAACAGCCCGATGCGAAGCTCTGGAAGTGTATCGGCGACATCGACGGCGAGAAGGTGTATCTGCCGGCATGCGATGCGGTGAGAGAGATGGTGCCCATACCATCTCGCGACTATGCGCTGCACAACACCTGGGACACGTTCTATCTGAAGGACCACATCATTGAACAGACCGTCGCAAACGAGGACGGCGGTGAAACAAAGGTGCTGATGGTGCCGAAGATTTCTTTCAGACCGAGTACGCCACAGAAAGACACCCACGGACGAAGCGTTGCAGCCGGCAACAAGATGCGCCGTGCCATCGGAGCCGAACAGAAGCGGTTGAAGTTGCCTGTGATGACCGTGCAGCAGCTCTATCAGATACTTGATGCGAAGTTGCCCGACGGACGCCTCGTAGACACCACACCGACGTTCTTCCAGTATTCTACTACCTTATATATACATGTAGCGTATGAGTGTCAGGCGAAGGGACTGACAGAGATCACCGCACAGCAGTATCGCACGGCGCAGTGCTACGTCGAGCGTGAGGAGGCGGCTCGGGAAGCGAACTAAGGCGACGGCTTCTGCTTGTCGTTCACTGCCATCTGACTGATGGTGTCGAGCAAGTCGCGGTGAGCCGCCTTCGGGATGCGTTCGATAAGCATCTGGATCTTACGGTCATAGTCCGCACGGATACGGTCCTCACGCTCCTGGAACTTCGCATTGATGGCATTCACCTCCATCGCGTGGTTCAGTCGCTCGTCGGTCAGCTCCTTTTCGACAGCGGACAGTTTCGTCACCAGTTCGTCCTTCTTCATCTCCCGCGCCGACGGTCGACCACGGAGATCGCTCTTCGGCTCCTCGGCATTGCCGATAAAGTCAGACAGATGCAGACCGTAGTGGTTGCACAGTCGCAAGATGCAACGCAGCGGTAGCATGCCACGGTCGCTGTCGTTGATACGGCGCGAGGACTTCAGGGCGGGCAGTTCCTTCTCACCTAACCAGTACTGGAGATTGTTGTTCGACGACGTGCCCAGCACCACCTTCAGGGCCTCCTTCGTCACCGTTGCGGAGTTAGCCTCGTACCACTCGCGGAAAAACTCTTTCTTGTAATAGTAACCCATTTTTGAAAGTCAAAATTAAATCGTTAAACAATTATAATAATCTATCAAAATGATAGTAATTCCCAATTATTGTCTTATCTTTGCAACAAATTTATAATTTAAATCCGAAATGACAAAGGAAATTTTTGAAAAAGTGCTGATTCCGCAGGGAATCTTTAATGCAAGCGACATGACCGCCGAGGAAAAGAAATGGCTCTACCAGGAGATGGAACAGCTCGGTGCATCGCAGATGATGGCCTATACGCGCTTCTTCCGTGACGGTTTCGCCACATGGGAAATTGAGGGTATCGTAGCCCTGAAGGCGGCGTTTATCAAACACCTGCAGACCAACGAGAAGGTGTTTGTCGAGGTGAGGAACGTAGGTGAAAATTCCGTCGATGGCAACGACCCCGTACCCGTCTACCGACACTTCTACCGCATACCGCCAAAGGCCACCGAGGGGGAGTCGTTCGATGAGCGCAGTTTTGATCTCAACAAGGCTGGCGACTTCTGGCGCTTCTTGGGTGACATCACCTACCGTCAGCGGTTCGGAGAGTGGATGGCCGAGCGCGGGATGAAGTCCTATACCACGGTGATGCGCCGTTTCTCCACCGAGGACTGGCGCGATTGGGAACGAGTAGGCATCCGTTCTTTTGTCGAGGATTTCCAGCAGAAATACCTTAACCCATGATTGAGGGCCATCTTCCTATCAGATTCAGTCAGGAGGATGTGCCAGACCTCCCCGAGTGCCAGCCGAAAACGGCTACTTTCCGACCAAAACCTGACACCCCACCGCCAGTAGGCTGGTACCCGCTCGGGGACATTTGGTAACACATTAAACAATATATATAAAAGCGTCCGACCACAGATTTAAACGCAGCAATAGAGATGTCAGTCGAAAAAGAGCATGTCTGCAGAATACCGCTGATCACAAAGCCGGTATTCAATGTCGCCTTCGCCATTGATGATTGCGACACAGATCATGATGAATGTATTTTGACGATGCTTGTTGCAGGAGTGAGTGAGGATATGCTCTCGCGGCTGGCATCTTCTTTCTGCGGCGAAAACAGTCTATCAAAAAGATATACCATCGAACGAAGAAAGTCGCCCGTCTGGCGCAACGGAGTTATCTCGGAATGGGAGGAGATTCGTCTGGAGGGCTACAACCCGAAGATGGCCGACACGGAGACGATAGCTATTCTGGTAGAGAGATGGTTTAGGAATAATCTCAAAGTGAACTACGTGGATTGTTACACCGTTGACGATTTCCTGAATCTGAAAGGTCACGACGCCACACTCGCATTGAATATACCGAAACCGAAAAAGAAGGAACAAGAAAAGACTATAAATGACGAAGATATGCCGAACATCTATCTGAAAGTGCCCTGGTATGTTGCGTGGCATTTCCGTGGACGCTGCGAGGAACATCAGCTTACGGAATGGGAGCCTGTGAAGTTCAACGACTTCGACCACGAGTATCAGGTGCTCGTAAACAATCTGCGACTCATACCTGAGCCTAATCAGTCGCGACTGTGCTATTCGCAGTCGGCCTGGAAGAATATTCTCCGTGGTCGGGTGCCTGACGGAACAAAACTTATCCTCCAACGCGACCCCAAGGAATGGCCGACACCAGCTGAGACCGCCGTACTGACGGGCTGTCAGTTGACGGGTCAGCACAACTCCAGCGACTATCTCTGTATCGAGATGCCAAAAGAGTCGTATATCAACAAGAAGGTTTATCGCACGAATGCCAGTTATGCACTCTCCCACGACGTGGCGTCATACTTCCGAAATATGCTCTGCGACAAGTATTGTTATGAATATACGCAGTTTGTCGAAGAAGATACCCGATTCGCCCGCGAACAGGGTTTCCGTCGTAAAATCTCAGAACTGCAGGAACGCTACTTCACACAGTTCAACTTCCCCGTCATCATCGACCCGATTCAGAGGGAGTCGCTCCGTCGTCAGCATAGTCGATTCATGAGCAAGGGCTTCCAAAAGCCGAGGTATGGTCTGCAATTCGATCAGGGTACCCAGGATTATATGGCCCATGTTGGTGAACATGAGGAACGTCGTATTCAAAGAAACCAGCGGAAAGGTCGTTGGACATAATCATTAATAAAAAGATATAACGTATGTTTGGATTTATCAGCAACTACTTTAAGCGACGCGAGTGCAGGCGTCTTGGTATTCCCTTCCGCAAGAAGGAGTGGTATAACTATCGTATCAACGCCCTTCCGGAGATGGCCGACGAATACGGTCATATCTGTGTCTTCGACCAAGAAGGGAATTATATCCGTCCACCGAAGAAGGGCGATACGGTCGTCTATCGTAAGCATGGTTTGTTCTATCTCTATAGGATTGTAGGCTTCGACAACGGCAATCCCTGCAGCGACTGGCGCCATCACTGGGACTGGGTGGATCCTGTCATCGAGTATATCCGTCCGGCGTTACCCAGCGACTCCGAGATGAAGAACATTAAGATAGAAATAATCAAAAACGAGAAATAAACATCTAAAAACGTAGCTATATGAAACAAGAAGAGTATCTGGCTGCCATCAAGAAGCAGCAGTCATTAATCAGAAAGTTGACAACGGGCCGTCAGCGCCGCTCGGAGGTAATTCAGGAAATCACCAAGGAACGTTATTCACATTTGATAGGTAAGTTTATCCTACCCAAGGAGGATGGCAACCACTTCCTTTATGAGAAAGGTCATGTCACTTATTTTATCTTCGACGTCAAGACGGAGAGCCGCACAGAAGTGATCAAGGTCAGTCTGCTCTGTCGTAGTTTATGTCCTACGAGGGCAGGTTCGGCTGACGGTCCCGTGGAGGGACTGAGCCTCTGTCCGTGTACTTTCTCGTTTTCCTATGACGAAAACATCGACGAAATCCTCGCACCAATCTTTGTTATGAAGGAAAAGGCGATGGAGGAAATGTCCACATCCTACAAGGAATTAATCAAGAATTTCCTCCGAAAGGGGTAGGTTATGGCATTTCAACACGGGTTTTTACACGCAAAACGCATTTTGGAATAACACCAATATTATCCCTGATAATGCAAAATCACGTGCAGAATTAATGTCATTTTGAAAGTCATTTCCCGTGTCAAAACCAGTGTCATTTCCCGTGTCAAAATAAGGGTTCTCAAACCCCGTTTTTGATACATTTTGACACAGAATAAGTCGCAAAACAATGCGAAAATCGACTTTAAAATCACTCTAAGGAGACATTAAAATAGTTTATATGGGACGTAAGAAAACCAACCCTGGAATATACCTCTATCCGCACGACATCCTGTCGTCGCCAAGATGTCGTTCGCTCACGCCAGGTGCCGCAGGAATATACTTCTTCCTGTTCCTCAGACTATGCGATCCGCCCGTACCTGGAGCTTACCGTCTGAGGGACTGGGAACCACACCCGAAATGGCAGAAATCCGACACCCGTAAATGTGTCCGAATTGCCGATAAACGCGAGCGTTTGCCGCTGTTTGCCAAGTGGTTGGCGAAGAACGACCTGCCGTGGACTAAGAACGAGGTATTACCCTACCTTCAGGAGCTCTACGATAGGGGTATTATCATCATCGAAGGCGACATGCTGATACAGCCACGTCTGTATGTCGACAACGGTTTTGAGATACCTGATATCGACGGTGATGGCGACCCCATCGGAAGCATATTGGACGATCCTGTAAGCGGTCAGATGCGTGCTTACGACAACACCCTTCAGGGCGGTCTGAATTTAAGGAAAAATAAAGGTACGGAAAACGGTACCGAAAAACGTACCGAAAACGGTACGAAAAAAGGTACAAAAAAGTCTCGCGTGGGTACGGGCGACGCGCCCGCGCACTCAAAGAGAGTTGGAGTTAGAGATAATAATATTAATGATGATAATGATAAAAAAGAAGATAAGAAGAAAAAAACGGGTAAAAATAACCCTGTAGCCGATAATCCACCGACGTTGGAGGATATTCAAGCCTATATGGACGAACGGGCGCAGCAGGGCAAACCTTTCGTCTATGTCACTGCCGAGAGTTTCCTGGATGCCTGTGAGCAGTCGGGATGGGCTTTGAAAGACGGAAAACCGATGATCGACTGGCGGGCGCGGATGCGCACTTTCGAGAATTATCGCAAGGAACATGGCGACAGACCTGTTGCGCAGGGTAGGGGACAGATTGTCACCCCCCAGAAGGTTGGCGACCCTGTAGCCGCTACAAAACCGAGCAAGGATAAATATAAGAATAAGTGGTAATACACATACACGTATATATATAATGGAATTAACGCACGAGCAGGAGCAGATGTTGAAACAGGTGGCGGCGGAGAATGAGGCGAAGTCCAAGAAGAAAGACCGCACGGCGCTGATGGGAGATGTCATCAGAGCACAACGTAAGCGTGGCTTCAAGGGCGACACGAAGATCCGTTGGCGGCTCGACAATGCCGATGAACTGCTTGCCCGTGGTCTGGCCTACGCCATTGGTCCTACGGCGCAGTGGTTGCCGGAGTACGACCACGTGGCAGACTGGCTTGCTGACAACCAAGGTAAGGGTCTTATGTGTATAGGTGACTGCGGACGTGGCAAGACCATCATCACCCGCGACATCCTGCCTGTCATCATGCAGAACTACATCTGGGTGAAAGATGCGGGAAGCGGCAATGTCTACCACCCCATGTATAACTACTTTCTGGCGAAGGACCTCAAGAGTCATTGGTCGGAGATAGAGCGGGCGAAGGTTGTGTGTGTCGACGATGTTGGTACTGAGCCTATTGCCAAGGTCTACGGTGAGACCCATAACTATTTCGCCGAGTTGGTTGATTTGTGCAACGACCGCGACAAGCTGCTCATCTGCTCGACCAACCTGACGCAGGCGCAGCTGTTCGGTGGCGAGGAGGACGGCGTGACCTATCCCGCCCGTTGCGATCAGCGTACATTCTCGCGCCTCGTCGGCAACACGGTGCGCGTCTGGTTCGAGGGCGAGGACCTGCGGATGAAGACAGAGTAACAGATTAACAATATTCATAGTAACCCATTTTAAAAAGAAAACATTATGGAACATGTTCAAATGACATTTGAGCCGGCGCATTTTCAGAAGGCGCTCTCACAGTTTGCAAACATTATCAGTAACAAGATGGCCCTGCCCATCCTTCAGGACATCATCATCGGTTACGACAAAGGTCGCGACATGGTTTGGCTGATGGCCAGCGACAGTGACTCGTGGTTGAAGATGGACTGTGTGTCGGCGGTGAAGAACGACGACGGCACGGTTGAGATGAAACCCTGGGCGAAGCTGCTGAAGAACGACACGAAAGAACCTTTTACCTCCATCGGCGTGCGTTTCAAGGGTGCTGGCGACGACAGGGGTCTTTATCATGCCATCTCTGCTGTTCCTCGCGACGGTTATCTGCTCCAGGTAGAGTTCTCGATGGTGGACGGCATCGGTAAGATGTATGTGGACTACGGCCTTGGTGACTTCACTATCCCCTGCGACGATGCCGCCGACTTCCCCGTGATGCAGCAGGTGGTGACGGTCGAGGGTGTGAAGTCTGGTGAACAGAGTGCCACCTCCGCCTCGCCTTTGTGCCGTCTGCGTCTGCGTAGTGCCCAGTTGTTGCCGGCGATGAAACAGGCCCGTGTCTGTGTGGCCAACGACGAACTCCGACCGATTATGAACGGTGAGTGTATGGACGTGCGCATCGACGGTCTTACGCTCGTAGCCTCCGACGGCCACGTGCTTTATAAGCGTATGTTCCCGTTGGCCTTCGGTGTGACCGAGATACCGGAGGATGGCTTTGGCATTCTGGAGAGTCAGCAGTTTGGTGCCGCCGGTTCGGTGAAGTTGGTGGTGCCAAAGAGTGTGTTCTCTACCATCAACGACGCTTTCGGTAACTCCGACTTCGTGACCGTGACCGCCGACACGCTGCGTACCGAGTGGCGCTCGGGTGGTACCGTCCTCGTGGCGCGTTCGATAGAGGGAAGCTACCCGAACTACGATAGTGTCATCCCGAAGAACAATAACCACGTGCTGACGATGAGCGTGGTCGCTTTCAACGGTGCCCTGCGTCGTGTGGGCATGTTCACCAATAGTTCGTCGTATCTGATCGAGGGTCGTCGTGAGGGCGATAAGTTCATTATCGAGGCCAACGACTACGACTTCTCCTGTCAGGGCCGTGAACAGATCAGTCTGCAGAGTGATACGACGTTACCCGACAAGATGAAGTTCGGTTTCAAGAAGGATAAGATGATAGACCTCCTTGGTTGTATTTCCACCGAGAACCTGCATCTGCTGATCGACAGTCCTTCTACGGCCTTCCTGTTGAAGGAGGAGGACGTGAAGAGCTCTCTGACCCTGTTGGCCATGCCGATGTTGATTAACGAGTAGCAGCTTATGGCCATGACGTTGAAACAGGTATTCACCATGTGGGCTTGCGAGCCGGGGCACACCGCCCTGGCCGCAAGAAGCCACGATGCCGTGCAGAAGATCCTGATGAAGAAGTACAACGTGAAGGGCTGTATAACCTGTGTCGATGGCGACCAGTGGGCGAGGATTATGGAAGCGAAACCTAAAATTGAAGAGACGATGAGAGAACCGAAAGACCCGAAAGAAAAGAAGCCGCGGGGCAGGAAACCGTCGGAAGAGAAAAAGGAAAGTACGGCTGCTGCCGATGCGTTGAAGGTGTTCACCGACGATGAACTGCTCGATGAACTCGACCGTCGCGGCTGGTATGGTGAAATCCGCAAGATAAAAGTGGTAACACTCGGTAAAAAAGAAGATTGATATGGCGGCGAATCCATTATATTATACACATCGACACTCGAACCAGATTCAGGCGGCCTGTCCGACGATGACGAAGGAACGCTACATGGAAGGCTGGGAACGAGCCGACTCGCTGGTGAATACGATGGTCGGTATCGCCAATGAGGTGGCGCGTCTGGCTATCTCCGATGGCATCGACGCCATTAAACGGGCTGGTCTCTATAAGCAGAAGACCAAACAACTCTGCAACGAGACCTTCCGCCATCAGGAGGAATATGAAGCATATCATAATGGCTCCTTCGATAAGGACCGTATGAAAATGTGGCTCGACTACCTTGACGGCACCGAGGACGAGTACCGCAAACACATCTTCAACATCTACATGGCTGTGAAGATGGCGCTCGACAAACACAAGCAGCATAACACCGAACTGAAGGCACGTCTGGAGTGCGGTCGTATTTGTGCCGAGTTGGCCGTCGGGCAGTTTGATGCTCTGATGATTGATCTGAAGGACAGGTTCGGTGTGGACTATTCGCCGTTGTTTGCGGGCAACCGTTACACCAAACCGCTCCATTCGTGGAAACTGGTGTGCGATATCTATGTGCAGACTGACCGTCCAGAGGAATATATCAACATGAACGACGATGCGAACCTGCGGTTGGCGGCTGACGTGCTGGCTCGGAAACTATCCGATTCCGATGTGCTGAACCGCATCGGCAAGCACGCTCTCGAAAATAATATAGAAGTGGCGAGCCGTTATGCCTCCGAGGAAGACCTGGAGGAACTTGGTGTAATTAATAAAGAATAAGCAATATGGAACACGTAAATCACCCAAAACATTATAACAGTCATCCCAATGGGATAGAGTGCATCGACATTATTCGTCACTATGTATGCGACATCGCCAATGCCATCAAGTATCTATGGCGGGCAGGGTTAAAACCAGAGATGGGTAAGGAGGATGCCGAGAAAGAGATAGAAGACTTGAAGAAGGCACTGTGGTATATCGAGGACTACCGCGTGAAGATTCCGCAGTTGCTGCTCTGTCATTTCAAGAGCCGCGATAGGATGGAACAAATCATCATCGAGGTGACGGGCCACCGTAAGGACGAGATTGCCTATTGCGGTTACGAGGACCATGTGGCTGATGCCATCGGACATCTGCTCTGCGTAGGTATCATCCGCCAGGGCGAGGTGCGCGTCAGCGAATACTGGGAAATAGATATCCGTGAGGCAAAGAAGGCTATCCAGAAGCGTATTCTCGACATCGAATACCAGTTGGTCGCCAAGAAGATAGAAAGTACGGCAAAGGCCGCGAACGCCTTTATGACTGGTCAGCCGTTAGAAGCCGTCGATGGCGAGGACTACGTGTCAAAGCCCGGCTGTGTGCGTGAGACGGAGCCAGAGCACTACGATCCACTGAACATGATTGTGGCATGGGGCCGCGTGTATAGCCTGACCGACGAGGTACGCAAGAAGCCGAACGGCGCACTTTACAGTCCCTGCGACAACTGCGACCTGGCGGAGTTCTGCATCAGCAACGACGGCAGGGCGCCGATGAAAAACCTCTGCAACCTGCACGCTGCACAGACCAACGAATACTACCGCGAGGTCGGCGTGGCAAAGTACTCGCCCAGCTTCGGTACCGTCGAGGTCATCGACGAATTGAAGGAGTCTGAACTGGAATTGAAAAGAGCAAAAGAAGAATTTGATAATGAATGATGTATGAACGGACAATTTGACATTGTGAACCTTCTGAAAGACAAGAGGGCACTGATTAAATACATACTCGATATGATAACATCGAGCGAGAAGTTTTCACAGAACCTGCCGCAGCTTCGTGACAAGGGATGGAGTGAAAAGGGAATGTTGGATAAGGTGATTGAGATTACGGCTATCCAGTCGCAGCAGATCAAGCACCTTGCACTGATAGCACTGCTACTCGTGCAGTCCAACGACTTCGACTCGATGGTTGGACACATGATGATCAAGATGGGACGCGGCGATGAAGCACTGCGGGCAATGATGGATGCTAAATTCAAACAATAAGGAGGGCTGACGTATGAAAAAGGCATTTAGACTACTCGCCGGGGCCATGTTGATGATGGCCAGTCAAGGTGGCATGGAAAAAGATTTGTTCATTGAACCGATAGATCCGCACGAAAGTGAGTCTGATGAAGACCGCAAGCGTCGCTTTCACAGTATGAACCCCACCGACACGTCGGAGCGTGAGTTCGTCGTCAAGGGTGAGCGCATCATGGCCCACGACAAGAAGACGGCGCTGAAAATCTATGCTAACCGTCACCCAGAGGCGAAAGGCAAGAAACGAAAGAAGAAATAATTAAATATATAAGGATATGTTTACAGAACAGATTTTTTACGGAATCCGCTGCGACAGATGCGGTGACGATTTTGAGAGCCATGGCGATTATAGCTACATGGTGGATAAAGGTAGCATTCTGGATGAAGCCTGCGACCAAAGATGGGTGTCGATTGACGGGCGGCACTATTGTCCGGACTGTTATGAAGAGAACCCAGACCCGAATCACGACGATGACCATGAGTACAGACCGTTGCCGATGTTCCCTGCATACATCCATGATTTGAAGATGTTCCTGCGTGCTATTGGTGTCTACCGACAGGAGGTGTATGATTGTGAGTTGTGCCTGGCTTACTATACAAAGGGCGGTGTAAAGGACATAGAACCTGAGCATCGTGCCATGATTGAGAAGATATTGGCTATGGCCGAGCACCGTATCGAGGTCAAGGACTGCAAGGGTTGTTCAAATGCAAGGGTATTTATCTATATTAAATTAAAGCGTTTCTACGTTGGCGACCGAGTGAAGGTCATTCACCACCAGTCTTACCGCGATGCTTTCGGCAAAGAGGGCGAGATAGTTAAGGAACTGCCACTGAGGGGCAACCACGACTGCTATGCCGTGCATATCTTCGACGACGAAAATCCCGATCCGCACTACATGGAGGCTGACTATATGGAACTGGTAAGTAAGAAGGAGGGCTGACGATGGAAGATAAGTTTATGCAGAATGTGCGGTTGCTGTTGCGCGACCTGTCGGCACGGTTGCCATACGGTGTCGTTTGCGAGGCTTGCGGCGGTCACATGCGACAAGGACGGCTCGTGAGCATCGACGTGACTGACTGGGACGAAGATGTACGGCCCCTTTGCGATATTGTCGTGAAAGAAGATCCGCAGAAGATTGATTGTCACGAGATCGACGACCTCCGCCCGTATCTCTATCCGCTCGAAAAAGGCATCAGGAAGTATCGTGATGAGATGGAGCGCTGCGGAGCCATTGCGCCGTTCCTTGGTGTCGGTGTTAGTGGCAAGCCTCACAATATTCCTGACAGCCCCGTGGCGTATGTCGGTTTCTGTCTGGAGCACCATATCGACTACCTTGGTCTGTTCGACATCGGCTGGGCCGTCGAAATCACTGAAGAGAATAATCCATATAAATAAAAGGAATAAAGTAGAAGAAGGGAACTGCGTATGATTATTGACAGACAATTCCATAACATCAAGTGCGACTGCTGCGGGCGGCTGATTGACGACGAGACGTGGTGGGAGAATGGCGAACCTGTGCCGGCCATCCTCGACGAGTGCGGATGGATAGAGTGCGAGGGACGGCACTACTGCGACGAGTGCTGGGAGCACGACGATGACGACAATATCGTGACCAAGGACGGGCGCAAGTGGGATGACTACGACCATAAGGAAATCAAGGAGGACTGACGGATGGTAGTAATGCTGCATCATAATGGAAAGAGCGCACAATTGTATCGGGTGAAGAATCTGTCTGTAAACAGCGACGGGTTCTGTTGCGAACTCGACCGCACACCCGACGAATTGCGCAGTATCGTAGAAGGTTTGAAGAGTCCAGGCTTTGAAGCCGAACTTATTGGCCGTCTGGTGTCAATGCCACTCTCGGGTTTTTCAGTTTTTGATGAAACAACTAAATAAATTGGCGATATGAGTAATTCAACTTACATTGAGGAAGAGGAGCACGACTACAATGTTGTGACCGACGAAGAAACAAAACCGTTGTACGACGTAGGCAGCCGTGTGTTGCACAAGAATGACGGCGTGGAGTACGTGGCCGAGATTACGGCTGTGCAGAAAACAAGCGGCGGCAAGTGGCGATATGACCTGAAGAACGAGATGGGCGAAGTGTTCGGCTATGTGGCAGAGAAAGACCTGAAGCCCACCGACCTCGACATGCCCGATCCGCGAGTGCAGAACATCGAAGTGCCCGACGGCTTTGTGGCACATGTCCGTAACGGCAAGGTTGTCATCCGGCCAGAGGGGTTCATGCCCCGCGAGGGACAGCCCTACTATAAGATTGAGTTCGACCCGCCGAACTGCGAGTCGCGTCCGTTCAACGTCGTGAAGCACTATAGCGACATCGACTACGACTGGGAAATATGGAACGTCTTCGAGACCGAGCGCGAGGCGCAGTTGTGGGCAGACCGACTGAATAACGCCATCGAAATGCCGATGGAAAGAATATTGAACCGAGTAAAGGACTGATTATGACAGGACAAGAGATTAAGGAATTGTGCAAGGAGAAGAACATTACGTTCATTCCGCACCACGACTGCGCCCTCTGCGGCGAGTACACGGGCTGGTATCTGTTTGGCCGTTGGCCGCCATACGAGGTGGCATACAGCGGTGCCTGCGGCTGTTGCGACTGCGGCAACGCCCACCGCGACACATGGGAAAGCATCGCCGACTGGGTATGCGACAAGAACGGCGAGATGAAAGACGAGTATAAACAAATTTTCGGTATAAACAATTAAAAGAAATTATGGAAAGAGACGAACACGTAAAAAGTATTGAAGTGCGACTGGCAGACGCTCAGCGTGAGGTCAGACAGGCACAGGAGAAAGTGATCTGCATCAAAATAGAGTTGAGGGACGCGATGCAGCAGGTATTTGAACAGCGGCTCGGTGTGAAGTCTGGCGACATCATCACCACGAAGGCTGGCAATAAGTATTTCTATGAGCGGTTCATCATCGACTCGTATGGCAGTATCTGTATTCTTTGCCACCCCGCCAAGAACGACGGCACGGCGTCGAAGGCCATCCGCCACATGTTCTACGGTGAGTTTATTGATTGTATATGATTCACGTAAGAGCATAAGTGGATAAAGGAGTCTGATGTATGACGGATAAAGAGTTTGTGGCTGAAATTAACAGCAAGTGCAAGAACCTGTTGGCATTTCTGAATGACCGCGGGATGGTCATTAGGTCCAGGAAAGGAAAGATGGCGGTATGTCTCTATTACTATCCGAGGCTTTTTCCTAGAGATGCTTGCGGCATTATGAGGCGAGCGAACGGAAGGGTTGTTTATATCAGCAAGAGAACCAAACAGAAGATTGTCGAGAAATTGAAGGACGCTATTGGTTATAAGTAGGGCGGGCGGTTGTCCCAGTTTGAAATAGGCGGGCTGTACCTTTGTCTTAGAAACCAAAACAGACAAAGGTATGACAACAACGATTATCATTTCGATGGCGGTGGCCGTGATACTGGCCATCAGCCTGTGGGCTTACTTCAAAAGCCGTCAGAAGGACGATGACCAGCCCGACGTGGTGCCCGAACCCCAACCGACACCAGAGCCACAGCCCGAGCCCGAGCCGACACCAGAGCCCGTTCCAGATCCTGAACCAGATCCGGAGCCTACTCCAGAACCAACACCCGAACCAGACCCACAACCAGAGCCTGAACCTGAACCGCAGCCAGAACCGACACCGGAGCCTGAGCCTGAGCCACAAACCACAGACATCGAGGCTCTCGCCGAGCGGATGGTGGAAGCCTTCGCCGCAGCGGTCGAACTGCCTACGACGAGCGGTGCCTTCGGATATCTGAAGGAACTGCTGCGTGAGGCCGACGCACAGTACAACCGCGACACGTCGGAGAACGGCCTACCTTCTTTATATAGAAAAGAGAACTTCCCAAACATCATCGACCCTTATGGTACCGACAAGGACGAGACGCTCGCCTTCGACGGTCTGTGCGGTATGTTGACGGCGCTGCTGTTGACAGAACTCCGCCCCGACAAGCGCAATGACATCCTCGCTACTGGCTACAACCTCGGTGCCCGTCGTGATGTGTATATCTACCGCTACGAGTTCCATTCCGACCAGAACATCTGCCGCCTCGTGGCCTCTGTCATCTACGCCGCCATGCGTGGCGTCATCCGTCCCGACATGGACCAGATGCGCAAGGAACTCGGTGGCAAACGCTACTCCATCAAGGTCCACGACGCGGCCAACGGCTACGGCAAGTACCGCGACACGTTCTTCGTGGACATCACTCGTTTTATGCCGACCGCTCCAGGTCCCTATCTTGCAAAGTACAGCGACCGCAGTCCCGTCGGTGGCGAACCCTATCCCAACGGGCCGAAGACCGACGTGCGTAATCTTCCGCCAGACAATCAGATTTACGAGAAAATCGTGGCCGAGTACAACCTCGGTGGTGCGCACAATCAGGAGGTGGTGCAGGCCATCGCCGACAAGGAGGCCGCCGGCATCCACATGGTGGGTGACAACCGCAAGGCTGGCGACTACACCTTCCATCCCGTCTATGGCGTCGACACCATCGGCATTCGTCTGCCGTCGGAGGGTCGTCTGCCCGGCGACCTCTATGATGTGGGTATGTGCGGTTCGCTCGGACGGAAACCCCTCCTCGAAGGCAACTACTACGGTCGCCGTCGGCCTGGTGAGTCGGAGGTTGACGGACTGTCGAAGGACGGTGCGTGGGGTGTGCTTATAGATTTCATCATCGAGAATAACGACGGCAATCCCTGCGGCTACTACGACCAGGCGGGCAACTACGTCTATGGCGTCGAACAGAAGCCTGGCGACTACGAGCGATACTGCCGGCAGAACGTGTTTGCCAACTCCTATCCGTCGGGTCATTCGGCATATATCTGGGAGAACATGCTCTTCCTCGTCGAGATGATGCCGACCATCGCCCATCTGCTGATGCGTGCCGCCTGCAGGTTTGCCGTCGGTCGGCAGATCACCCGCTACCACTGGCCCAGCGATACCGTCATCGGTCGGCTCATCGGTGCCATCATGTCGCCGCTGGTGCGTGCCACCGCCGACTACGACACCATCCTCGCTGCATGCAAGAAGGAAATCGGAAGGTGAGTTGTCCCACTTCGGATTCCTGTTGATAGTATCTTCGCAAAAACAAAAGAAGAAACATTATGTATTCACACTTAGACATATTGGTCGACGGGAAGTCGCTGACATTGCCGGAAGACTTCTCGCTCGACATTACCGAGGAGAACCCGCTGTTCCACGACACGGTGGCGATGCACTCCGACCCCGTGCAGGCGCCGATGGATGGCAACCGCCATATCTTCAGCAACGTGGACGACCCGCAGTCGGACCTGCGACCGATTTCACTCGAACATAAGGAGGCGCTGATCCATGCCGAGGGTTTCCCCCTGCGCAGTGGCGTCATCGTGATTCAGGATGAAGAAGAGTTGGTCGACTCGTTCTCGTTCAACATCGACCAGAGTGCGCAGACGTTGGAGGATATGCTCAAGGACCTGAAGTGTCAAGATGTGCCCTTGATTGACAAGATTCCAATCGGTGAGAAAATCAGCAGGGTGAATATCAAGGGCAAGATGGAAATTCATATAAGACTTCGAGCTCCTATGACTATAGTCTCGGTTAAGAAAGTTGATTTGGATTTGACATTCGACCCGCAGGCACTCGGTTTCTCTTACCCTGGTGTGGCTGAACCAAACACGGAAGGTGATACCAGTAGTGTGAAGGTGAAGCAATATCCTGAAGGCATCAAGGTGAATATCCCGAAGGTGACGGAGAGTTATATCAACGTCAGTGAACCTTACGGCAGCGGGTGGAAGTATTGTAATGCCCGCGTCTGTTATACCCACTACGGACTTGACGATTCCAAACGGGTGGACGATGTGCCACAGGAGGGAACGGTCTACAAGAATATCGGTACCATCGGCGAGACCACCGACGACATCATGAAGGTCGACGAGCGCTATTATTCGCAGTACGAGAACTACGGTCCCTACTGGGTGCTCGACGCCAACCGTCCGCAGTCGGGTATCTGCTTCTATGTACTCTATTTCCTCGACTGCCTGTTTGCCCACCTCGGACTCGATTTCGACAAGTCCGCCTTGATGGAAATTGAGGACCTGCGACGTCTTTGTTTCTTTACCACTCACTGCAAGTATATCACCGAGGAGAGTGAGGAAGATGTGCATCTGAATACGACCTATGCCATCAACAAGTGGCTGGAGGATCGTGGCTGCGGTGGTCAGTTGCAGATAGAGAATCCAGAAGAGAAGGAACTCGAAGAATATACATTTGTCAATCCAGAGACAGGTAAGAGAATCACCTATACCACGGATGATGATATTACACCGACAGAAACATTAAAGAGGGCAAACTCTATTAAGGCGAATGCGTATATTGAACAGGCAGATATCAATGCCTACGTCTCGAAGATGTATGCCACGAGCGAGAACTTTCCCGACGAAAGTGTAACGACCATCCTTGAATCGTTGCAGAGTTCGTTCGGCATCCGCTTCCATTACGACTACGAGCATCGTAAGGTGACGGCCTATCTGCTGCGTAAGGTGTTCCGTTCACAGGAGGAACCCATCAAGTTGCCGTGTCGTGTGCTGTCCATGCCGAAGATGTCGGAGAAGATTACGGGTGTCCGTGTGAAATACTCTGCCGAAAGCGACGGTACCGAACAGAGCCGTAACGTCCGTACCGGTAAGCGCGACTACGACACTGATTTCGACTATATCGACTATCCAGAGGCCCGTACTCAGGTGGACTACGGTTATATTGAAATTGCTAAGGATCTTCGCACGGAGAATACGACGGTCTATGTTGACAAGAAGACCGCCAATGCCTATCGTTGGAAGATCAGTAAGGAATCGACCACTGGCAATGTGTCGGAGCATCGTCTGTTTGAGGTCGGTCAGTTCAAGGGTATCGAGGAGGGCGACTGTTCACCTATCAACGAGGACTACATCATCGAGATGGTCAGCGACTTCCAGCCGATGTCGTTCAACGACGTGAATGCCTATGCAGAACTGAACCACGGTTCCACACAGTCCGTACTTGCCGCCTTCGTCGACGAAGATATGGAACATGAGTTCGTCACCCAGAAGATTGCCCATCCGATTTACAGTAACGAGGTAGACCTTTATTGCTTTGAGGTGCTGCAGACGGCAGAGAGTTACGACCCGAGCAATACCGAGGATGGCAACTCGCCACTTCAGGAGTACGACTGGGGTCTGGCTTTGGCCATCATGCGGGGTGGTGGTGCCGATGCGAAGATTCAGAAGTTTGACTTCAATTATGATGGTTTCGGTAATGCCCGTTGGAAGACCATCGCCGGCAACTATGCAATGGCGAGCGACACGATGGACCAGTTTGGCAACGAGTTCGACTACAACGGCGAGAATCCTGGTGACGGTGGCGGTGAACGTTTCTCGTTGAAGATTCGGGCCTATAAACCTTTCCTCTATTATGAGGATGCCGACGGGAAGATGCACATCACCAAGGACATGTCGCTCGAAGGCAAGCCCGTCGACGGCGTGCCCGGTCAGACGTGGATGTTGCCGACGAACGGCGACCGTCAGGTGAAGATGCGCGGACTTGCCGACACCTTCTTGTCGGAGTACATCTACTTCCTGCTCAACCGCAAGAAGTTCCGTATTCACTGTCTGATGGAGGTGGCCCAACTTGCGGACATCCCGAACTACTGGCACAAGCGGTTCCAAATCGGTGACAAGATCGGTTATATCGACAAACTCGATTATAGCATCTCCGCCAAGGAGGGTATCGGTGAAGTCACCATCGACTTCTTTGCCCTCTAACCTTTTTAACTCCTATAGAAAATGGCACAAAGAATAGACTTCAACTCAGGATCCTATTACGTCGGAAATCCGATTATCTACCGTGTGTTGGCCGATACACCCAATGGCATCTGTGTGTTCCATCGTGTCGTACTCGAAGTGACAGCCTCGCTCTATGGTGGTTCTGCACAGAACTACCTGATTGCGACAACCGTCAACAAGATGTCTCAGCCTGTCGAGAGTGGTGGTATGGCTTCCATCGACATCTCCTCGGCTTTGCGGTCGGTACTCGACAACTATCAGTACAAGGCCGAGCCGCCTACCTATCCACTTCGTATCGTCTATACACTGCGGGCGTGGGACGAGTTTATGATTGGCGGTTCTACCTATGAGGAACACGGTATCGTCAGCCACACGGGTGCAACGGTCTATCCGGGTCGTCTTTCCGATCGTGAACGACTGGTCATCCAGACCGCCCATCCTGATGCCATCATCTATGTGCCGAGTACGAAGCCAACTACGACACCCGAAATCGTCTGTGCCGGTCATACCTATGTCCGTCCGTACAAGGACGACACTCACCGTAAGCCACCGTTCCCGATCGGAATGGTCAATGTGACCGACCAGAGTGTTCTGGAAGGTCGCTATGTGTTGCCATCGACTACGAAGGACTGCTACGAGATGCGTATTGTGAACCGATTTGGCTACCATGAGTATGTCTGTATGCACTCCTTGCGGTCGGCGGAGGTGAAATACGATGTGAAGAACAGCATCGTGGCCCGTCAGGAGACTTTGCTGAATATCTCCCGTGGTGTTTCGCGTAAGTTGAACGACCGCGAGACATGGAAGATATCCACCTATCCGCTCGACCAGGCATGGCAGCAGTGGTTTCTCCACGAGTTTATGATTGCCGAGGATTCTTGGATCAAGATTGACGGGTTATGGCTCCAGGTGCATATCCTTCCCGAGGAGACGGTGAAGGCCATCGATCGTGTCAAGGCCGATGCGCTGACCGTCGATTTCTCATTGCAGTTCGACATCACTGGCAGTCCTTTTGAAATGTAACCCACAAAAACCAACAGAATATGCAGCAAGTTGCAACCATTGATAATTATTGGATATCACCAAAGGCACTCAATATTCAGTTGAATGCGATGGGCGATGCCGACTTCATCCAGGCCAGCGTGGCCGCAGGCGCCAACATCCTTGTCTATATGAAGGGCGTTGACGGACTGGAGTACGATGCTGGTCATAACTACAAGCACTGGCCGTTGACCATCTCACCGACCTACTTCCCCGAGGCGACCCATAAGTATGTCTATGTGGCCATCCCGCGTAGTGAGCAGACAGGCACCGAGGCAATGGTGGTGTTCCCGTCGGAGGAACTCGACGTCTTCGGACAGAACGAGGCAGGTTCTCAGGAGGGTGACGAGAACTACTATTATATCTGGTTGCAGGGTATCATCTCGGCCCATATTGTTGATGGCGATGCGACCTATCGTGAGTGGGAGGAGAAATTCCAGACAGGTCGCCTCGATTCCGACGAAGCCTATGACGCAGGCGGTGACTCGACGTGGTGGGTGTGGGATAAGATTACCGACACGGTGACGTTCCTGAAGGAGATTGCCTACGCATTCTTTGATACTATTGACGTGAACATCCTGAATGTGAAGAAGCATCTCGACGCGGCGAAGGCTTATATATCCCTCCTGCAGTCGAAGAACTTCCAAGCAGGTCTTCTCGACGGTACTGGCTACCGACTGACCTCAGACAATGGTGAGGGCTCGTCGGAGTTGGAGGTCGATTTCCTGAAGGTGCGCAAGAAGGCTACGTTCATGGAACTCGAAATCAGAAAAGAGACCTTCGTCGGCGGCAACCAAAATTACTCGCCAGCCGGATCGGTCATCTACCGTGTAGACTTCATGGACATGAACGACGGCCTGCTCGGCTACTCGGTGATGAAGGTGCCGTTCCTGTTGAAGCGCTTTGCCTTCCTTGGCCGGGTGTTCAACTACGCTGCCCGCAAGCGCATCCGCCGTCAGCTGACGCCAGAGGAGTGGAAGCAGTGTCACCACATGCGCTGTTACCTGATGGCCGACGACGGTACCACCGCCACCCGCAACTGGTGGCAGGTGGGCGACCAGCCTCGCTGTCAGGCGTTCAACAAGGCCGCCTCGGTGCAGGATAAGCGCGACCACCAGTATTCGACCGACGATGCGGGTGTGGACGATCCCGCTACGCCGATGCCCATCGAGACCACCTACTGGTGGCGTATGATCACACAGACGGGTTCGGAGAAACTTGAAGACGGTCACGTCTACGACTACTTCGACCTGCCCTATGAAGGATGGGATGTCACTATCGACGGCCACCATTATTATTATACCGACTTGGAGAAGCGGTCGTTCCGTGATGGCGGCAGTGGTGTTCCCGTGGCCGGTGACACTTGCGTCTGTATGGGCAACCGCTATCAGCAGGACCGTATGAACATGATCAGTCTTTGCACTTGTGGCAACGACAACAACCCGCCGTCAATCAAGGGCTATCGTGGTATTCATAACTTCACGCTTGACCTGAACAACAAGGTGTTTGACATCTCGTCGGAGGAGTTCCTTGTCAGGTCGAAGGCGTTCCGATTCATGGATGACTCTGGTTACGAGTTCCCCGTGCCCTTGGAGCGTGGCGAGTGGACCTACGGCGAACGCTACCACTGGTACGACCGTGTATCGTGGATTGGCTCCATCTGGCTCTGCGTCATCGTCGATGCTTATGTATGGGAGAATGCCACTGGCACAGAGTATATGGAGTATGATGTGCAGGACATCGAATATGGTGAGGGCAACTTCGAGTATTCTGTAACGGGTCCGGAGGGTGATGACGTGCTTCACGGCACCGACCACTACTATGCCCGTGGTAAGGTGGATGGTCAGACCGTATATAAGATCAAGATTTACACCTACTCTGAGCCGAGTGCCATCAACAACCTGTGGCTGAAGGAGGTGGCGAAGGGTACGGAGATTACCGATGCCGAGATTCGCTATGCAGCCTCGTATGACGGCGTGAATCATCCCGAGGACGACAGCGACTTCGATCCCGACACGGTGACGGTTCCGACGGCCATCAAGACGATGACCTCCGATCTGCTGGCGACGTTCTCCACGGCGGCGGGTGTTAGTGTGCCTACCACCTCGAAGGCATTCACCTACCTCTCGCGGATGGTCTACGAGGCCAGCTCGCAGTATAACGACGGTCGTTCGGCCTACCAGTTGCCGCTGCTCTATCTGCAGGAGAACTTCCCCAACGTGATCGACCCCTATGGCACCGATACCAACCCCAACGCCTTCCGTGCCATCGCTGGCTGGGTGATGGCGATGGTGCTGACGGAGATATGGCCGGCCAAGCGCAACGAACTGATGGCGGCGGGCTACAACCTCGGTCCGTCGAAGTCGGAGTATATCTTCAAGTATAACTTCCGTAGCGACCCGAACGTGGGTCGTATGGTCGGTTCGGTCGTCTATGCTGCCATGCGTGGTATTTTAAAGCCGAACCTGAACCAGATCCGAACGGAGCTAGGAGCGCCCGCTTTCAACTTCTCTATCGCTACGGTGAGTGGTGCGTCGTGGCCCGCCAACAAGAACGACTACTACGTGAACATCGCTAACTTTATGCCGACAGCGCCTGGTCCGTATCTTACGGGATATACTGACCGTTCGTCAATCGGTGGTGTGCCGTTCGATGCCTACGACCTCGCCGACCACAACCTGCAGCCAGACCTCAATGTGTATAACAAGGTGGTCAGCGACTACAATCTCGGTGGTGCGCACAATCAGGAGGTGGTGCAGGCCATTGCTAACAAGGACAGCACCGAGAACCATGTGTTCGGCCCCCAACGTCACGGTGGCGGCTATACCATACAGCCCGTCTTCGGTCAGGTGTCGATTGGTAAGGAGATATCCACAAGCGGTGCTACAGCTGATGCTTATCATAAGATAGGTAAGCTCGGATCGCGCAACCGCAACTGGTTGAACGAGGATGCCTATTATGGTCGTCGTCGTCCGGGTCAGGGTACCACCGACGGCAGTTCGCCCGCCAACGCCAGCGGTGTATTGGTGAACCTCGATATTGAGAACTCCGACGGTACTCCGACGGGTTATACCGATCCAGTGCTCTATGACCACGACCAGCGTGCAGCGGTCAAGGCCGATTCCTATCCCAGTGGTCACTCTGCCACGACGTTCTCGGGCGGTCTGTTCCTGGCCGAGGCGATGCCGTCGCGTGCCGCTTCTATCCTGAAGGCGATGAACCAGTACGCCACCGACCGACAAATTACGCGCTACCACTGGCCGTCAGATACCATCATCGGCCGTCTGGCTGGTGCCTCCATTGCACCTGTCGTGCGTGGTTCTTCCGACTACGAGTCGCTGTTATCTGCCGCCCGCAGTGAACTCAGCGGCGGCGGTGGTGGCGGTCAGGGTACGGTAAACCTGTCGCTCTCGTACTCCATCGGCGGCTACGGCTCGTGTCATGTCGACGCGGGGGAGACGGAGATGGGCCACGCCTGCACGAAGGAGGCGGCCGTCGAGCGACACCCGACGATTACCGTGTCGCAGACCGTGCGCTTCACCATCGAGGGTGCCGGCGTCACCGACGCAGGCGGTAACACCTCCGGCACGTGGCAGGCTGGCCAAGCCTACGAGATCGTCTGTCCCGCCGTGGCCGTTGGTGAGGAGAAAACGGCTACCATTACGATGGAGAACGACAATGGTAAACGTATTCTCTATTATAAACTCTCTCGCAGCAGTACCCACGACGACGGACCCGTGGAGGTGACGGTCAACGATGCCAGCACGTCCGGTGACGGTTCTACGGGTTGGGATTCTGGATGGAAACGTACCATCGAGGAGACGGGCATCCAGCAGGGCATGTATCTGTGGACCCGCCGTAGGACATACTACTCAGACGGTCGTACACCGACTACCGAGTACAGCGTCTCGCGTTGGGGTATCGACGGCGACGGTATCTCGGAGATGGACTCCTACTACCTCGCCACGTCGAACGAGGGATTGGTCATCACTGCCGCCAACGATGTCTATCCCATGCCAGGCGACCCGTCGTGGGAGTCGGCTTCGACGCAGGCGAAGTGGTATGACAACTTCGCCGCAGCTATTGCCGCCAATGGTGGTATGAACAGCGTGCAGGGATGGAATGTCTGGGAGAAGAGTGTCGTGAAGTATGATGCCTATAATAAGCAGACGGGCGAGCCCGTGACGAAGCCCGACCTGGTAAATTATAAATGTTCGCACATCGGTGCCGACGGTTGGGTAGGCATGGAGGAATACTACTTCCTCGCTGAGAGTGACGACTTCAACACGGTGTTTGGCTCTGCGACGCCCGACTATAACCACATCGGCATCCGTTGGCTGAACCAGAGCAACCCCGCTGCGGAGAACTGGAGTCTGAGCGCATCGTTGCCGAACATCTGTACGAAGGCCGCCGAGCAGCAGACGTCAATCACTCCGATATGGTCGCCGACGATGCCCGCCTACACAGAGGGTTCTGCAAAGAAATATCTGTGGAACTTCGAGCAGAGCGTCGACGGTTATGGCCGTGAGTACGCCACGAAGCCCCGCTGCATCGGCAACCACGCCCGCGGCGTGAAGGGCGTGCTGGAGCTCTACGCCCTGTCCGTGAGTGGTCAGGCCCGCTCGGGCGGTCATATTCCCCTCGACATCTATCAGGCCAACGGCAACAGCGAGACCGACTACTCGCACAGTGACCCGACGAAGCCGAAGACCTGGAGCGACGAGAAGTATGATCGTGCTCCGTCGGAGGATCTTCCCTACCAGTGGAACTGGACGAGAACGCTCTACTCGGCGGCGAAGGATGCTGCTGACACCGCCCGTGATCCAGAGACGGGCCTGCCTTTCGAGGACCACTACCACGTGAGCTGTGTGAAGGGTACGGCCGGCGAGGACGGCTCTGGTGTGGAGTATATCTACAAGACGACAAATAGTTCTACCGCGCCGGCAACACCTGCCAACGATCCCGACCACGACGACTACGTGCCGAGCGGTTGGAGCGACAACCCGACTGGCGTCACCGATTCCAACCAATACGAGTGGGTATGTCAGCGTAACAGTTACTCGGTGCCATCGACCGACAAGTTCAAGAGCGGTCATAAATGGGGCAACTTCTCGGCGCCCGTGCTGCGCTCGAGATGGGGACTGAACGGTGTCGACGGCGACGGCGTGGAGTATGTCTACATCCGTACTACCAACAACTCTGCGCCGACCATCACCGACTCGTCGTCGGCCTACGGTGGAAAGACCTACCTCGACGACGATTATCTGCCGTTGTCGTCTGCTGGCCGATGCACCGACGACCCGACGGGTGTGACCAGCACCTACATGTATGAATGGGTGGCCAAGCGCACGAAGGCTGCCGCCTCCACCTCTGGATCTACGCAGGGTCAGCGTCAGTGGACAAAATACTCAGGAACACTTGCACTTTGGGCAAAGTATGGTGAGAAAGGTGATAAGGGTGATAAGGGTGACAAGGGCGACAAAGGCGACAAAGGTGCTCCAGGTCATGTCGGTCGCTGGTATTATTATGATGGTGAATGGGATTCTTCCAAGACGTATTACATGGGTGATACACAGGCTCCCTATGTAAAATATGGTAGCAACTACTATATGCTCGATGGTGCTTCAAGTTCTCCAGCTGGTCTTCCTCCTAATAGTACTGCGGAATATAATCCTTGGTCGTTGATGACGGCTACCTTCAAGTATATCATCACCGAGGCCATCTTCTCGAACTACGCTAGCTTCGGTGCTTTCCGATTCAATAGCGACTGGCTGACGTCTATGTATGGAACGCTGTACTATCCAGACGGAACTGCTGTTTCCATTGATACGGAGGCTAAGGCAAACACGCAGTACAATTATAAGATTCCATTGGCATGGTTCGATCCTAACTATCCAACGTCACACAAGCCGAATAATTTCAACTTCTGTCCGAACTTCGCTGTGGATGGCAAGACAGGTAAGACGTATCAGAACAACGCCTATATCAAAGGTCAGATTGTAGCTACGAGTGGACAGATTTCAGGCGATATGGTTGTTGGAACTTATGGCTCTGGG
>Ga0310695_10004364_pt1 | contig 26197 bp, 18 predicted proteins | sample RumenRJG_04DNA_FD_203882 | JGI IMG/M metagenome (GOLD analysis project Ga0310695, IMG submission 203882) | Bovine rumen microbial communities from Lethbridge, Alberta, Canada - RJG_04 (v2) (version 2) | ecosystem: Host-associated > Mammals > Digestive system > Stomach > Rumen | place: Canada... | reverse complement strand
ATTTCCGTCGCAACGATATGGAAGTTCTTTCCCGCTTCTCCTGCGCTGCTTGCTTCAAGTTCCGCGTTGAATGCAATAATCTTTGCTTGGTCTGCAACAGAGTTGATGAGGGTAACAATGTCCCAAATGTTCGTGATTTTTTCACCCAAAGACTTTATGCCGTCAATCGTAGACATATTCGCCTCTGAAATCTTGTGTAACTGCGCCACATTGTCCGCAATTAAATCCACTCCGTCTGCCACATCGCCGTTTGTCTTTAGCGCAAGAGAAGATACGTCGGTTATCTTTTTTGAAATATCCTCGCTCAAAGCAGTGCAGTCTTCCATTGTTTTAACAATCTTCTTTAGCGCGTCATTTTGGTCTTGCGCGGTCTGTGCGTTTTCCTTAGAGCTTTCTGCAAGGCGTTCGGTTTCGGAAATAAGACGGTCTGAAAGGCTTTTTTCTTTGTTTCTCATTGAAGCAAGCACTTTTATGTTTATAATGACGCTTATGCTACCCAAAACTAAAAGCGCAAGCAAAATCAGCATAACCGCTTTCTTAAATCCGCCGCTAAAGTCCTTAATAGAGCCATCTATAACGATGTACCACGGAGAAAGCCCTATTCTGCAAGAAGCATAGTATCTTCCATTTTGAATGATGACTTTTTCGCCGCTTCCCAAAAAAGAAGTTTCATTCAGACCCGCTTTTTTTAGGTCTCTCAAAGTCGATTCGTTGAAATAGTTGTCTTTCATAATTTTTGACGAATTAGGATTTGTCAAAAATCGCCCATCGTCGAGCAGTAAATAGACTTGAGAGTTCTTTGATATAGAGATGCCTGAAGTAATGTCGTTTAAAAAGTCTAGCATTACGTCTAACGCCGCCACTCCAAAGAGTTTTCCATTCTTTGTAACGACTGCTTGAGAGAATGTAGCGCAAAGTTTGCCCGTGCGAGCGTCTACATAAGGCTCTGTGAAAGTAAAAAGCTGATGATTTGCAACTGCTTCTTTGTACCAATCGCGCTCATTTGGCTTCCAATCATCGTCGGGAAGCCAATTTTGATTGTTGATGAAAAATCCATTTTCAAATCTTGATTCTTCAGTGGCAAAATAAAAAAAAGTATCTTGTGCTAAATCTGCCGCAATGCCCTTCATAACCAGCGTGAGCGGCTCTTCGTCTTGCATTTCTTGCACAATGGACTGCCAGTTGCTCAATTTGTCCATATTTGGCTGAATAATCGATTGAATATCTCCCTCAAGATAATAAAGCACAGATTCTGCTGTTTTCACGACGTGCTGCCTAATGATATTTGTCGTAACGAGCGAAAATGCAACGCAGGCAAAAAGTGCAACCAGCGCAGGCGGAATGATACAGGCAATTATGAGCATTGAAGAGAGCATATTCTTTTTCATTTAAGCAGCCCCTCTAGTTTAAAGATTTAGTTAATCTATATTCTAAGACACTAGTTTTTGTTTTTCTAAAAAAGCTAAATCATTTCTAAAAATATTTTTATTTGCAGTGAGAAATTTTCTTGCTATAATGAGAATATGTCTAAGATTATTTTATTAAACGGCAGCCCGAAAGCAAACGGCTGTTCTGCTCGTGCTTTAGCGGAAATGATAAGAGTATTTGAAGATTTCGGCATTGAAAGCGAGCTTATTCACGTTGGCAACAAAAATATTCGTGGTTGTGTGGCTTGCGGATTTTGCAAACAAAACGGAAAATGCGTCGTGAACGATTTAGTTAACGAAGTTGCGGCAAAGTTCAAAGACGCAGACGGTCTTGTCATCGCAAGCCCTGTCTTTTACGGCTCTCCAAACGGCACTCTTTTGTCTTTCCTCGACCGACTTTTCTACAGCACCTCGTTTTCCAAGCAAATGAAGGTAGGAGCTGCTGTTGTATCTTGCAGAAGAGGCGGAAATACAGCGAGTTTCGACGTTTTGAATAAATATTTTACTATAAGTTCTATGCCTGTAGCCTCCTCAAGCTATTGGAATCAAGTTCACGGCTTTTTAGCAGAAGATGTGGAAAAAGACGCAGAGGGATTGCAAACAATGCGCAATTTGGCTCGCAATATGAGCTTTATGATCAAAGCATTTGCCGACGCAAAAGACAAATACGGACTTCCCGCGCTTGAACACAACTCTTTCACCAGCTTCCCCGACGGTAAATAAACTTTTTCTTCACAAATATTTCACTGGCATAATGAGTAAAATCGTAGTATTATGGAAATATGAGCAAAGAATATTCGTTTAAGGCTGTGGAAGATTTGGTTTTTAGCGATGATTTTATGTTTGGGGCAGTTATGCGAGAACCTAAAATCTGCAAAGGAGTTTTAGAGCGACTTCTAAAAATAAAAATCGATTACATTGAATATGCAGAACTTCAAAAGCAGATTTCACCGTTTTATTCGCAAAAAGGAGTGCGACTTGATGTATATGTTGCGGATAGTGAGCGAGTTTTTGATGTAGAATGTCAAACATACAAGATTCATGACATAGGTTTTCGAACGCGATACTATCAAAGTATGATTGATGTGGACACACTTTTGAAAGGAAATAGCTATTCGGATTTAAAAGAGAGCTTTATTCTTTTTATTTGTACTAATGACCCATTTGAAAAAAGTCTGCCAGTTTATACTTTTGAGAGAATGTGTAAAGAAAATGCAGGTGTGGTGCTTAATGACAAAACTCATCATATTGTTTTTAATGCGGCAGCTTGGCAAAGCGAAAAAGATAGTGAACTAAAAGATTTTCTTTCTTTTGTGAAAAATAACGAAGCAAAATCTGATTTTACAAGGGAGGTACAGTCTATGGTGCAATCAAAGAAGTTTGAAAACACTTTTATCAATGAATATCTTGCATGGAATCTACACGATAAAGATGTTGAAAAAAGAGCAAAAGACGAAGGCAAGTTTGAAATGTCGATTGATTTGATAAAATCTGGCTTGCTTTCTGTAAAAGACGCGGCTTTGAAGCTAGGAGTTTCAGAATCTGTTGTAAAAGCGGCTTTATAGTGCCTTAAAACTAAAGCAATTTTACTCATACTGTTGACACTTTAGAATAATTCTAATATATTAGAAGAATATTACGGCAAAGAGGTCGTAGATAGTGGTTCGTATTGTCGAAATAGAGCCAGTATCTACGACCTTTTTTGTTTTTTCACACGGAGTAAAGAGATATGTGCGGATTTGTAGGTGCATTTGATTTGTCAACAGGCGGAAAGCCGATAGATGAGGGACTTAGAGAAGAGTTGCGTTCTCAAGTTTTGGAGATGAGCAAGAAAATTCGCCATCGCGGACCTGATTGGAGCGGCGTATACACGGGAAATAATGCGATTTTGAGCCACGAACGCTTGAGTATCGTCGACCCTCTTTCTGGCAAGCAGCCTTTAGTCAGCGACGATGAGAAAATTATCCTTGCGGCGAACGGCGAAATCTATAATCATCTTTCTTTGCGTTCTGAGTTCGCTTCTTACGCCTTTAGAACAGGCAGCGACTGCGAAGTCATCATTCCTCTTTACAAAAAATACAAGGCGGAGGGCGCAAACTTTGCCGAAATGATTGAAAAACTCTCTGGTATCTTCGCCTTTGCCCTTTACGACTCTGAAGACGACACATATCTAATCGCACGCGACGAAATCGGCGTCATTCCCCTCTATCAAGGCTGGGACAAAGCTGGTCGCTACTTCGTGGCAAGCGAATTGAAGTCGCTCGAGGGCGAATGTGTTACTATCGAAGAGTTCCCCAACGGTCATTTTTATTATTCCAAAAACGAAAAGAGCGAAAAATGGTATTCACGCGCTTGGGAGAGCTTTGAAAAAGTGAAAGATGCCCCTCGCGCGACTGACGATAAGGGAGAAATCATAAATCCTTCTGTAATCGATAAAGTTCGAAACGGACTTGAAGAGGCTGTGAGAGCGCAGTTGATGAGCGATGTGCCTTATGGCGTCTTGTTGAGCGGCGGATTGGATTCTTCGATAATTGCAGCGATTACGCAAAAGTTTAGCAAGAAAAGAATTGAAACGGACAGCAAAGAGGGCGCGTGGTGGCCGCGTTTGCACAGCTTTGCAATCGGACTTGAGGGCTCACCCGACTTAATCGCTGCAAAAAAAGCGGCTGATTACATCGGAACAGTCCATCACGAAGTGCATTTCACCATTCAAGAAGCCCTCGACGCTCTTCCCGACGTGATTTATCACATTGAAACCTACGATATAACGACGGTTCGCGCCTCAACTCCTATGTATTTGCTCTCCCGCGTAATAAAATCTATGGGAATAAAGATGGTGCTTTCAGGCGAGGGCAGCGATGAGCTTTTCGGCGGCTATTTGTATTTCCACAAAGCCCCTAATGCGCGCGAATTCCACGAAGAACTCGTTCGCAAGATGAGCAAATTGCATTTGTACGACTGCTTGAGAGCGAACAAATCGCTTATGGCTTGGGGAGTAGAGGGCAGAGTTCCGTTTCTCGATAAAGATTTCATCGATATTGCGATGTCTTTAAATCCGCACGACAAAATGTGCATAAAAACTGCCGACGGACAAAGAATTGAAAAGTGGATTTTGCGCGAAGCCTTCTCCGAGCTGCTGCCGAAAGAAATCTGTTGGAGACAAAAGGAACAATTCTCCGATGGCGTGGGTTATAACTGGATTGACACCTTGAAAAAGATGACCGAAGAAAAAGTTAGTGACGCAGAGTTCGCGCGCAGAGAAAATCGCTTCCCTGTAAATCCGCCGAAAACCAAAGAAGAGTATTATTACCGCGAAATCTACTCTCGACTCTTTCCGTCAGATAGCGCAGCGAAATGCGTTCCTCACGAAGCGGGGGTTGCTTGCTCCACAGCCAAAGCTCTTGAGTGGGACGCGGCTTGGAAGGGAATGGACGAACCGAGCGGACGCGCGATTGGCGGGGTTCACAACGACGCATACAAATCTTAAGGAGAGAAAATGTATACACAAGAAGAAGTTTTGGATTTTATAAAAGAAGAAGACGTGAAGTTTATCCGCCTTGCCTTTTTTGATATGGCGGGAAAGCAAAAGAACATCTCAATAATGCCGACCGAGCTTGAGCGGGCATTTAGCGAGGGGATTGCATTCGACGCAAGCGCAGTAAAAGGCTTTGAGGGCGCGGAAAAATCCGATTTATTCCTCATTCCAGACCCTTCAACTCTTGCCGTAATCCCTTGGCGACCAATGACGGGTAAAGTGGTGAGAATGTTTTGCAATATTTTCACTCCAGAGGGCGAGCCTTACAAAAAAGACAGCCGTATGCTCCTTCAAAAAGCCATAAAAAGTCTTCGCGACGAGTGCAAAGTTGAATTAGCCGTCGGCACTGAGATAGAATTCTATCTTTTCAAGCTCGATGAGCAAGGATTTCCCTCAAAAATCCCTTTCGACAACGCTAGTTATATGGACATCGCGCCCGAAGACCACGGCGAGAACATCAGACGCGAGATTTGTTTCACACTCGAGCAAATGGGCATCACTCCCGAGGCGAGCCACCACGAAGACGGGCCTGGTCAAAACGAAATCGACTTTCGTTACTCCGACCCTTTGACTTCTGCCGACAATGTTTCGACTTTTAAGTGGGTTGTAAACACAAAAGCGGCTTCTAACGGGCTTTTTGCGGACTTCTCTCCCAAACCTATCGCCGACGAAGCAGGAAACGGAATGCACATCAATTTGTCTGCGAAGAGTTTGGACGGCTCAAAGACATCTGACGAGCTTTTGAAGAGCATTTTGGGCGGCATTTATGCTCACATCGAGGAAATCACATTTTTCTTGAACCCGACAGAAAGCTCATACAAGCGTCTGGGCAGCGCAAAAGCTCCGAAATACATTTCTTGGGGTTCTTCAAACCGTTCCGCCCTTATTCGCTTGCCCGCAACGAAAAAAGAGAAGCGTCTTGAGCTTCGTTCGCCCGACCCACAGGCAAATCCCTATCTTGCGCTCGCCTTTTTGATTCACGCGTCAATCGACGGCATAAAAAAGAGCCTAGTTGCTCCTGAAGAAGTTAGAGAAAATCTTTTTGATAACAAAATCGCGCTACAAATCGGATTGAAGCCGCTTCCGCAGAGCTTGACAGACGCGAAAGAGATAGCCCGAAAGAGCGAATTTGTCAGAAAAATCATCGATACAGACTTTTAAGGGGCAAAAATGACGAGCGATAGTTATTCTGTCTTGTTTTTTGGCAAAGATGCGAAAGTAACAACGCAACTTCGCGCTTTTCTCACGCCGCCAACCTTTGAAGTCGTCTTTTCTGACGATGAAAACGAAGCGCGACGGCTTTTAGACGAAAGGGCTTTTAATATCATCATCGCGGACAATCTCGACGGCTCTGGCGTGGACTTTGCAGTTCAAGCGTCTTCGTCTTATTCCGCGGTTTTGCTGCTTGTTGCAAGCGAACACTTCGACGAAATCTCTTACAGAGTGGAAGGCTACGGCGTAATGACGATGACAAAGCCCTTTGAGCCCTTTTATTTTTATAATATGATGAAAGTGGCGATAGCCGTGCAGTATAAAATACAAGTATTGTCGAGCCAAACCGTGAAACTCAAAAGCAAGATGGAAGAAATCCGCGTCGTGAACCGCGCCAAGCTCTTGCTTGTGGAAAAGAAAGGCATGAGCGAAGAGAGCGCGCACCATTACCTTGAAAAACAAGCGATGAATTTGGGACTAACGCGGATAAAAGTCGCCGAAAGCATCATTAAAGATTTGTCTTGATTCTTCCGAAAAATAATATGGCTCGTGTGAGAGCTTGCAAGGCATTTTTATAAATCCTCAAATGCCTTTGTGAGAGCTCACGCGGGCTTTTTTTCTTTAAAAAATCGAAATTTTCTTTGCACGAAGGCTTTTTCTGAAATAGAAATTGAAAGTGAGAACTCACAAAGCATTTCTAGGCGTAAAAAATCGAAATTTTCATCTCACAAAGCGTTTTTAAGGCGAAAAAGTCTTTCGTGAGCCCTCACGAAGCGTTTTTTTGAGCTAGAAAGTGAAATTTTCAACTCACATGTGATTTTTTAAGCACAGAAAGTCAAATTTAGTCCTCACAAAGTCTTTTTTGATAGAGTGAAGAGATTTGTGCAGTTTGCCGATAAATAAAAATGCGCAACCATAGGAACTCTCGCGAGTTCTGACAAGGTTTTTGGCGGTTGGTCTTCTGGCTCTAGTGGTGATGCTGTATAGCAAAGCCATATTTTTCAAAGCTGGAGGACGTGCGATGAACAGAATCATTATGATTTTGCTGATAATCGTGCTACTTTTGCTCGGTTATCCAGCTATGTGAAACGCACTCCTTCGCACTAAGTAAGCGAAAGAGTAAAAAAATAACCGCCTAGTCCGAACCACTAAGCGGTGTGCCTGAAATATGGCATAATTAATACGTGGAAGACCGACCAACCTTGGTTGCGCTTCTTTTTTTTATTATATCACACTTATTTTAAATGTCAACACGGGCTATGACCGTGACAAAAGGAATTTATCGATTTGTTTGGCACATTCTCTGCCCTCGCTGATTGCCCAAACGACTAAAGATTGTCCTCTGCGCATATCGCCTGCGCTGAAAATCTTCTCTTTGCTCGTGGCATATCCGTTTGTGCTAGAAACTACGCCCCTCTCCGTTAAATCGACTCCGAAAACGCGTGCCGTGTACTCTTCACAGCCCACAAATCCCGCCGCGATGAGCAATAAATCGCAAGGCAATACCTTTTCTGTGCCAGCACGCTCCACTAATGTGCGCTTTCCGTCGATTGTCTTGAACTCAACTTCGACTGTTGTAACAGATTTGATTTTGCCGTCTTTTGACGAAATACTTTTCACGGTGGTTTCCCAAATGCGCGGGTCGTGTCCGTATTTTGCGATGGATTCCTCTGCGCCATAGTCCACTTTTAAGATTTTCGGCCATTCGGGGAATGGATTTGTCGCCGCGCGCTCGATTGGAGGCTTTGACATCATTTCGATTTGCGTAACAGACTCAGCTCCGAGTCGGATTGCCGTTCCTGTGCAATCATTGCCCGTGTCGCCGCCGCCAACAATGATGACGTGCTTGTCTTTGATTTCAAGAGCGAAGTTTTTTTGCAAGGCAAGAGAAATTTGCTCGTTCGTAGGCTCAAGATTGATTTTTGCAAGGGCTTTTTCGGTCGAAACAACGCATTTTGTTACCGCGGTGAGAAAATCGACGGCAAACATCACGCCCTCTTTCGCTTCACTAATGCCCTCGGCGTTGAGTTTTCGCGGCTTTTTCGCTCCGCAACAAAGAGCAACGGCGTCATATTCTGAAGCAATGTGTTCGCTTGAGATATTTTTGCCAACATCGGCATTGAAAACGAAGTTAACGCCCTCGGCTTTCATCAAATCGATTCGGCGAGCGATGATTGACTTCTCAAGTTTCATATTCGGGATTCCGTACATCAAAAGTCCGCCCGCGCTATCCTCTCGCTCAAAGACGGTAACGCTGTGACCTCTGCGATTAAGCCAATCCGCACAAGCCAAACCCGCAGGTCCTGAGCCAATGACGGCGATTTTCTTTCCAGAACGCACCTTTGGTGTCTGCGGTTTCATATAGCCCGACTTAAAAGCCTCTTCGATGATGAAAAGTTCGTTGTCGTGGATTGTAACCGCGGAAGTTTCAAGCGCAGGATTTGCGCAGTTGCAGGCTTTTTCGCACAATGCAGGACACACGCGACCCGTGAACTCAGGAAAGCTCGATGTTTTCAAAAGTCGCCAAGCCGCCATGTCGTATTGACCTTTGTAAAGCGCATCATTCCATTCTGGGATATAATTATGCAAGGGGCAGCCCGTAACCATGCCATTCAAGCGAATTGCGCTTTGACACATCGGTACACCGCAATTCATACAGCGTGCGGCTTGTTCTTTGCGCGCATTTTCGTCGAGCTTCGGGTGAAATTCCTTGAAATTAGCGATACGAGTGAGTGGTGCAAGGCTTGAGTTTTCCACTCGCTTAAAATCCATAAATCCTGTTGGTTTAGACATCTTTTTCACCCCCTTTTATGCTGTGATTTTCTTGAATGCGCTCAAAACTGCGTCGTCGTGAGAAAGTCCCTCGGCTTCTTGCGCCTTGATTTCGCTTTTAATGCGCAAATAGTCGTTAGGAATTATCTTCTTAAAGTTCTTTTTCTGATTTTCCCAATCAGAAAGAATCTTCTTTGCGATTTCGCTGCCTGTTTCTTTGGCGTGTTCTTCGATGAGAGAGCGCAATACCTCTTCGTCGCTCTTTTCGCTTTGCGCGCTCGCTGCGTCTTCGAGAGAATAGGCTTTGACAAGCTCGTGATTTAGCCGCTTGTAGAGGTCGTGAGAAGAGTCAAGCACATAGGCTACTCCTCCGCTCATTCCTGCGCACAAATTTTTGCCCGTGCGACCCAAAATTACCGCCGTTCCGCCTGTCATATATTCTAAGCCGTGGTCGCCACAGCCTTCCGCAACGACATTTGCGCCAGAGTTACGCACGCAAAATCTTTCGCCCGCCACTCCGTTGATGAATGCTTTGCCGCTCGTCGCTCCGAAAAGCGCAACGTTTCCGACGATGATGTTTTCTTCGGCTTTTCCTTTGAAAGATGTTGCTTTTTTCAAGACAAGTTTGCCGCCTGACAATCCTTTGCCGAATGCGTCGTTAGCATCGCCCGTTAGAGAAAGCGTTAAGCCTTTCGGAATGAATGCGCCGAAACTTTGTCCCGCTCCTCCTCGGAAATTGACGCGGAATGTGTCGTCAGAAAGACTTGAGCCGTATTTTGCTTGGATTACGCTGCCCAAAATCGTGCCGACAGTGCGGTCTGTGGACTGAATTGGAATATTGCCACACGGATTCGAGATTCCTAACGGAATCTCTTTAAAATTAGACTTCTCGTCTGATTTTGCGTTAGCAAAATCCAATCCGTGTGGCTTTTTTTCTTCCAATGAAGGAAGAAGAATTCGCTCGTCGATTGTAGAAGAGAGCTTGAAATCGAATGTGCTGCGCTCTTTTTTCCAAGAATCTGTGCTGTCCTGCTGTACTTTGGCGAGGATACGGGACATATCGACTAAGGCGGCGCGCTTGAAGCCTTGTTTGTCTTTGAGCTTTAGTAAATCGGTTCTGCCGCATAACTCTTCGACGCTTCTAACTCCGAGTTTTGCCATGATTTCGCGCAATTCTTGGGCGATAAACTTCATAAAGTTCTCGACATATTCCGCTTTGCCCATGAAATGTGCGCGCAGCTTTTCGTTTTGCGTCGCTACCCCGAAAGGACAAGTGTCGAGCTGACAGACTCTCATCATTGAACAGCCCATAGAGATGAGCGGAGCTGTTGCAAAGCCGAATTCTTCCGCACCGAGCAAGGCCGCTATCGCCACATCGCGCCCGCTCATCAGTTTTCCGTCGGTTTCGATGATGACGCGCCCTCTCAAACCGTTTTGAATGAGCGTTTGATGTGTTTCGGCAACTCCTAGCTCCCAAGGTAAGCCCGCGTGATGAATGGAAGAGATTGGAGCTGCTCCCGTGCCGCCGTCGTGTCCACTAATCAAGATGACTTGACTGCCCGCTTTGGCAACTCCCGCCGCAATCGTGCCAACTCCCGCTTCTGAAACGAGCTTTACGCTGATACGAGCTTCTCGATTGGCGTTTTTAAGGTCGTAGATGAGCTGCGCTAAGTCTTCGATAGAGTAAATATCGTGATGTGGAGGAGGAGAAATCAAGGCGACGCCCGGAGTTGCATAGCGTGTGCTTGCAATCCAAGGATAGACTTTCTTTCCTGGTAAATGTCCGCCCTCGCCTGGCTTTGCTCCCTGCGCCATTTTGATTTGGATTTCCTTTGCAGAAAGAAGATATTCTTCGGTTACGCCAAAACGACCTGACGCGACTTGTTTTATCGCGCTGTTGTAGATTGTGCCGAGTCGCTCTCTCTTTTCGCCACCCTCACCAGAGTTCGATTTGCCGTGCAAATGGTTCATCGCCTCCGCCATGCATTTGTGAGCTTCTTCGCTTATTGAACCATAGCTCATAGCTCCCGTTTTGAAGCGTTTAACGATGTTTTCAACGCTTTCGACTTCCGAAATGTCAAGCGGATTTTCGGCAAAGTTGAAATCAAGCATTGCGCGCAAGGTGTGCGGCTCTTCGTTTGAGTCAACAAGAGCTGTGTATTCCTTAAATCGCTTGTAATCGCCGTTTCGAGTGGCTTGTTGCAAAGCGACGATGGTTTCTGGATTGTAAAGATGAGTTTCGGCATTGTCGCCGCGGCGGAATTTGTGCTTTCCAACGCTATCGAGGTGGTCATTTACGGTAAGTCCCGACGGGTCGAAGCCCTGCGCGTGATGATAGAGCATATCTTCTTCGATTTCTTTAATTCCGATACCTTCAACGCGGCTCACTGTGTTGGTGAAATACTTCTTGATAACGTCGGAAGCAATGCCCACGGCTTCAAAAATCTGCGCGCTTTGGTAAGATTGCACGGTTGAAATGCCCATCTTCGCCGCAATTTTGACAATGCCGTTCAAAATGGCTTTGTTATAGTCTTCGATTGCGGTGTGATAGTCTTTATCGAGCAATTTTTGGTCAATCATCTCTGCGATTGCTTCGTGTGCAAGGTAAGGATTGACTGCCCTCGCGCCATAGCCCAAGCACAAAGCCGCTTGATGCACGTCGCGAACTTCCGCGCTTTCCAAAATCACAGAAACTGCGGTTCGCTTCTTTGTGCGAATGAGGTGTTGCTCCACTGCGCTCACGGCTAAGATTGCAGGTAGCGCGACGTGCTTCTTATCAACTCCTCGGTCGGACAAAATAACGATGTTGTAGCCCTCGCTATAGGCGTTATCGATTTGCTTAAAGATTTCATCAAGCGCATTTTCAAGAAAATCTGTCTTCTTTTCGCTGATGTCAACGAGGATAGAAATCTTTTTGGCTTTGAGAGAGTTTTCATTGAGAGAAGCAATCTTTAGTAAGTCTGTGCCTGTGAGAATTGGGTTGTTGATTTCGAGAACGCGGCAGTTCTTTGCTTCTGGATTGAGCAAATTGCCGTCTTTGCCGACGTATACGGTTGTGTCGGTTACGATTTTTTCGCGCAAAGAGTCAATCGGCGGGTTTGTAACTTGAGCAAAGAGCTGCTTGAAATAAGAAAAGAGAGGCGGGTGCTTTTCGCTCATCACGGCTAAAGGTGTATCGACTCCCATGCTGGCTGTTGGCTCGACTCCGTTCAACGCCATCGGCAAAACCATCTCGTTAACGTCTTCGTAATTCCAACCGAAAGCACGATAGAGAATGTTGCGCTCTTCGAGAGTATGCACGCTCACTTTTTTGTTAGGGATTTTCAGAGAAGAAAGGCGCACGAGGTTCATATCGAGCCATTCGCCGTAAGGATATGCGTTTGCGTACTTGCTCTTGCACTCCTCATCGCTTATAATCTTCTTTTGTACGGTGTCTACAAGCAAAATGCGCCCTGGCATAAGGCGAGATTTTTCTTTTATATTCTCTTCGTCTATGTCCAACACGCCGACTTCGCTTGATAAAATCAATGTTCCGTCTTTGGTGATGTAATAGCGGCTAGGTCTTAAGCCGTTTCGGTCGAGAGTTGCGCCCAATACGTCGCCGTCGCTGAACAAAATCGCCGCAGGTCCGTCCCAGCTTTCCATCATGGTCGCCCAATAGTGATAGAAATCCTTTTTGTCCTGCTTCATTGCGTCGTCGTGCTTCCATGGCTCTGGAATACACATCATCACGGCAAGAGGAAGAGGCAAACCGTTCATCACGAGGAACTCAAGCGTGTTGTCAAGCATTGCGCTGTCGCTTCCTCTTGTGTCTACGGCTGGAAGGATTTTCTTCATATCATCTGCGCTGATTGCAGTTGACGAAATTGTTTCTTCGCGAGCTAACATTCTGTCTGCGTTGCCGCGGATTGTGTTGATTTCGCCGTTGTGGGCTATGAAGCGGTTAGGATGCGCTCTTTGCCAACTCGGTTGTGTGTTTGTGGAGAATCGGGAATGAACTAAAGCGAGCGCGCTTTCGTAATCTTCGCTTTGAAGGTCAGAATAGAAGGTGCGAAGCTCTTTTACAAGGAACATTCCTTTATAGACGATTGTGCGGCTTGAAAGAGAGCAGACATAAGTTTCGCCTGTACTTGAGTTTTCAAACTCTCTTCTTAATATGTAGAGTTTTCGGTCGAAATCCAAGCCTTTTTTTGTGTCATCGGGGCGTTGGATAAAGCACTGATAGATGACTGGCATACAGTCGCGGGCTTTTTTGCCTAGCACATCGGCGTTTATGCTCACTTTTCTCCACCCGAGGAAGGCTAAGCCTTCACTATGACAAAGAGATTCAAAGCGTTTTTGTTCGCTCTTGTAGTCGGCAGGAAAGAAGAACATACCGATTCCATAATCGCGTTCATCTCCTAAAGAAATGCCCTCTTTCTCTGCGATTTTTTTGAAGAAATTGTGGCTGATTTGCAACAAGATACCTACTCCGTCGCCTGTTTCGCCCGAAGCGTCTTTGCCCGCGCGGTGCTCCAGCTTTTCTACTATACTAAGCGCATTATCTACGATTTTGTGCGTCTTTGTGCCGTCGATATTTACTAAAGCACCAATTCCGCAAGCGTCATGCTCAAAAGAACTCTCGTAAAGAGTTTTCATATTGTAGCCTCCGATGTAAAAACAAAAAGAGGTCGTAGATATTAGCTCGTATTTTTAGACAATACGAACTCTTATCTACGACCTCTTTGCCGTAATTTCCTTTATATTATTGTAATTATACTAAAGTGTCAACACAGGCACAGCCTGTTTTATAAAAAAATTGCATATTTATGCAAAAATCAATACAGCATTGTAAAAAAAATACAAGAAAGAGCGAAAAACATATTGACACTTTTCTGAAAAAAATATATAAACGAAATATCTAACGGCAATGAGGTCGCAAGGTGAATAAAAGCACTTTGCGACCTTTGTTTTTTTCTTTCGGAAAATATTCAAGACAATGACGTCGTGTTTTTTACCCTTTACAAAGCAGTATACGGCTTATGTAAAAGGCGAGAAGGCACGACGTTTTTTTATTGGAGGAAAATTATGAATGAAGTTTGGGGAGTGTGGTACTTAATCGGCGCAGCACTGGTCTTCTTTATGCAATGTGGTTTTGCAATGGTGGAAACGGGTTTCACGAGGGCAAAGAATGCGGGCAACATCATTATGAAAAACTTGATGGATTTTTGTATTGGCACGCCTTGCTTTATGCTTTTGGGCTTTGGCTTGATGATGAGCGAAAATTATCTTTTCGGCTTCATCGGGCTTCCGAACTTGCAGCTTTTCACCAACTTTGCAGAGATTGATTGGTCAAGTTTCGTCTTTAACTTGGTTTTCTGCGCAACTGCGGCGACTATCGTTTCTGGTGCAATGGCTGAGCGCACGAAGTTTTCTTCTTATTGTATATATTCTGCCGTGATTTCTGCTATTGTTTATCCAATTGAGGCGGGTTGGATTTGGAACGCGAACGGTTGGCTTGCAAAATTGGGCTTTGTAGACTTTGCAGGAAGTGCTGCAATCCATAGCGTAGGCGGAACAGCGGCTTTGCTCGGTGCAATCTTCTTGGGTGCTCGCATTGGTAAGTATGATTACAACAAAGAGGGCAAAGTTACAAAGGTTCACGCTATTCCTGGACACTCTTTGACCTTGGGCGCGCTCGGAACATTCATTTTGTGGTTTGGTTGGTACGGATTTAACGGAGCTGCTTGTACACAGATGGGCGGAGTTGGCGGTTTGGCGGCTGTTTTCACTACAACAACAATCGCGCCAGCCCTTGCTTGTATCACAACTATGATTTTCACTTGGGTGAAAAACGGAAAGCCTGACGTTTCAATGACTTTGAACGCTTCCCTTGCGGGACTTGTGGCTATCACAGCTCCTTGCGCGACTGTTGACGCTCTTGGTGCAAGCATTATCGGCATTGTTGCGGGATTTTTGGTTGTTATCGTGGTTGAATTCCTCGATTTGAAGCTCCATATTGATGACCCAGTTGGCGCGGTCGGCGTTCACTTTGCAAACGGCGTGTGGGGAACGCTTGCAGATGGTCTTTTCAACGTGGAAAGTGGTTTGTTCTATGGCGGCGGCGTTTCTCACTTAATCGTGCAGATTTTGGGAGAGATGAGCGTGGTTTTGTGGACTGCTCTTTGTATGTACATCACGTTCTCTCTTATCAAAAAGTTCCACGGACTTCGTGCAAGCAGAGAAGAAGAGGTTATCGGTCTTGATAAACTTGAGCATGGCATTGAAAGCGCGTATGGCGGATTTGTGTTCACTCCACAGGTAATGACAGGCACAGCTCCAAACATCAAGGAAGACACTGTTGCTTCTGCCCTTCCTGCTGAGCAGTCAATCCCTGTGATTAAGACGATGCGCCCAGACGCAAAGTTCCATCAAGTTACGATTATTACTCGTCAGAGCAAGTTTGAAGAGCTTAAGAGCGCGATGAATGACATCAATGTAACAGGAATGACTGTAACAAATGTCTTGGGTTGTGGCGTGCAGCACGGAAATGTGCAGAAGTATCGCGGTGTTGAGATGGACATCACGCTTTTGCCAAAGGTAAAGGTTGATATTGTGGTGTCTGAAGTGCCTGTTGACCTCGTGATTATGGCAGCAAAGGAAGTGCTTTACACAGGAAACATCGGTGACGGAAAGATTTTCGTGTACGATGTGGAAAATGTGGTGAAAGTGCGCACTGGCGAAGAAGGATACGAGGCTTTGCAAGACAAAAGAGCCTAACCGTCGAAGACGGTTTTGTCAGCCACAGGAGGCACAGCCTCTTTTTCAAACAGCCTAAAGTTGTAGGCATAGCTTGTTTTCAAAAAAGTGCATAGAGAGCTGTAATCGGATTGATTATAGCTCTATATTTGTTTTAAATACACATATAGAAATGAAACGTGCGCCGTATAGCTACGAACCTTCTGCACATGTAGAAACGTTTCGCGCGCATACTAGCTACGAACCTTGCACACATGTAGAATCGTTTTGATTTCAATGCTAGAATTATTTCGATTTGAGTACTAGAATCGTTTTGATTTGAGTACTCAAAATGATTTGATTTGAGTATTGAAAGTATTTTTGTTCTGTGATACAAGCACGAGCGAGGGAATAAAATGGATTTTGATGGATTTATTGGTGATATTAAGGCGAATGAGTGGAATGTGTACGGCGTTCAAGTGCATAAATCGGGCTCTTTGGCGCATAGTTGGGGCGATATTAGCGAAAAGCATAATATTTATTCTGCGACAAAAACGGTGTTGTCGCTTGCAATAGGGATTGCGGAAGACAGAGGACTGATTGACGTGAACAAGGGGCTGCTTGACTATTTGCCGAGGGAAAATGTGGAGAAAATGAGCAAGAGCGCGCTTGATTCTTATAAAAAGATTCGGCTTTGCGACTTGCTTTCTATGTCTGTTTCTTGCTTGCCTTTTCAAGTGGAGGGCGAAAACTGGCTTGATTATGCGCTTAGCTCTTGTGTTGAAGCAAAAGGCGAGTTTAACTATTCAAATAACTCTGCATATCTTGCGGGGGTGGCTTTGGCTGGCGCGATTGGCGGCGATGTGGGTACTTATATAGAAGAAAACATCTTCAAGCCGCTAGAGATTAGAGATTTTAGCTATGTGAGAAGCCCTGAGGGATTTTTTTATGGTGCGTCGAAAATGGAGCTGTCGGTTGAGTCGCTGAGCAAAATAGGTCTTGTTTTATACAATGGCGGAGAATACGAGAGCAAGCGGATTGTGTCGGAGAATTATGTAAAAAGAGCGACGGCGGTGCAACAGATGAACCGAGAGGGCGGATACGGGTATTTTATTTGGAAATACCGCGACGGTTTCAGCATAAACGGCAAATGGGGACAAAAGTGCTATATTCTTCCCAAAAGTGGCTTGATGATAACCTATCTTTCCCACGTTGATGACAATGCAGGCGTTCGCGAAAGCATGGAAAAGCATATTTTAGGCTTTTAATTCGTGCCGTGAGCTGATATAATTAATAGAGGAGGTGTGAAATGCTAAGTATGGCGACATTGAGAAGAGAAACAAAGGATTTAATTGATTCTGTTCCAGATGACAAGATTACGATTGTGTTTGAATACATCAATTCGATAGCTACAAAAAAGCCAATAAAAACAACTGTTAATCCTCTAAAAAAAGCGGCTTACGAGGCTTTGCTTAATGACTCAGAGCGAATGCCGAAAAAGAATATCAGCTTGAACGGCACAAAAGAAATTTGTGATATGATATTGAGGAAATATGAAAGCCTTAATTGATACAAATATAGTGCTTGACTTTCTTTGTAAGCGAAAAGGATTTTTTGACGATGCAAACATAATCTTTCAGCATTGTTTTTCAGATGTAGATGGAGTTATTGCTGCTCATACGGTTTCAAAGCAAAATGAGTGTGCCATAATGTCTGAAGTCGATTATATTGTTACTAGAAATATAGGCGATTTCAAAGATGCAGAACTTCGTGTAGTTTCGCCGAAAGAGTTTATAGAGATTGTAAGGTAATAGGTTAAGCTTTTAATTCGTGCCGTGAGCTGATGTTGAGCTTTTCAAAGATGTTTGCTAGATGCCGCTTTACTGTTTCAACGCTAATAAAAAGCTCGTTGGCAATTTGTGCATTGGTGTAACCGTTGGCGGCAAGTCGTGCGACTTCTTTTTCTCGCGGTGATAGTGAAGCAAATGGGTCAGCGGGCTTTTCTGTGGTTTTAGTACTCTCTTCTTTTAAGAAAGAGCTTATTGCAATAGTTACAACTTTGATTAGTGAGCCGAGGAGCAAAGGGCGTACGCTTACGAGTGTCAAAAGCGCAAAACGGAAAAGCTCGTCGGCTTGGGCATTTTGATGTAGAATCTGCTCGAACTTTGAGATTGTAACGAGTAGCTGAATTATCGAAACAAAAGCTCCTGACAGCATTGCCGATTTTGATGCAAAGAGCAAAAGCTCTGAAATCTTGTTGCTTTTTGTCAGTGCGTGTATTACACTTAAGCCAAATGAGAGGGCAAAAACTAAAGCTAATTCTTTAAGCATGATTCCACCGAAAGCAAAACTAAATTGAAAATCACCGCATAGAAGCATGGAACTGTTGCGATTTGCATATTTGCTCCGAGTGAGGATTTGTCTTCCAAGTAAGTTACAACCGCGTAATATCCCAGCATTACGAAAAACAAAGCCAACAGCAAAATCAAATATCGTGCCGTGGAAAGTGCATTTATAGCCTTGTGCTTTTCCGAAACATTGAGCTTTCTGCAAAAGACTGCACTTTTAATCCCCGAAATAAAATCCTTTAGCAAGCCGTTGCTCAAAAGAAGCAATAAAGCTGGCACTAAAAGCAAAAACACAGACGGCAAATCAATCCAAGTATCGAGCGTTCTAAAATCGAAGTCGCTTTCGTTTTTGGTGTAGTTTTGTACGACAAAAACAGTTAAGCCAAAGATTAACAGTGCAAACAGAAATGTTTTAAAAAGTGTTTTAGCTATGCTCAAAGCTGATTTTTTGCGTGATTCGTCTTTGCTTTCGTCTTCTGCCATAAACAAAATTATCTGCTTTTTGACGGCTGCCTTTATGCTCAAAAAGAGGATTTCTATTGAGCAAACATATCTGACTGCTAAAATCATCAGTGAGAGCTGATAGCCAAGTGTTTGCGTGTTCTCCCAGTTTACATAATAGTAGGTTGTGCCAATGCAAACAAAGAAGATTGCTTCGTAAAGTGCGACTTTCGCCGTATAAACTAGTGCGTTTTCAATCTGCTTGAGCTCGGCGAGTTCGAGTTTGACAAAGTGCTTTTTCGTCAGAAAGATTTTTATAAAAGGCTTTGTGAAACCAGAGATAAAGATAAAGAAAACAAGAATGAGCGATAGTAAGCAGAACAAAAGTAGGTTAAAACTAAAGAATGTGGAGTCAAATAAAGCACCTCCGCTTATGATTGTGCCTGCAAACGATGTTAAACCTAAAATAAAAGCTGAAATCAGAAAATACTTAAGCATACTGCCCTCCGTATAAGGCAATTATCAGACTTATATCGCTCAAAAGCAAGGTGCAAAAAGTTGTAATTTGTGTGTATTTCGATATGGTGCTTTACAAAACACCCTGTGGGTGCTTACAAAAAATCCCCTTAGCGTCTTTGCAACGTTGAGGGGATTTTGTTTGCTTTGATTATCGTATCAAGTACGATAATCAAAGACTAAAGCAGATACTGAAACAAGTTCAGTATGACATTGCCTGTTTGAAAAACACCCTATGGGTGTGGCTTACTCGGGGAGGTGTCCGCCGATAACGGTAATGCGTCCGTCGGTTGTTGGTGTAACAACATCGCCGAATGTCTTTGCGTATTCAATGAAGACATCACTCAAGAGCATTGAGCTGTTGTATGTGTCGATTGAGCGAGTGAATGCCTCGTAACCGTCGCCGCCCTTTGCATTGTAGTCGTTGCAAGCAAAGCGATAAGTCTTGTTCTCATCGATAGGCTCTCCGTTGATTGTGAGGTCGCTCATTGTTCCGTTGCCGTTCTCGTCGTAAGTAATTGTGTAATTGATAGACTTTGAAACCTGAGCGAATGCGCCTGCACCCTGCTTCAATGTTCCGATGAAGTTGAACAAATCCTTTACATCGCTTCCCTTGAGGGTTACAACATAAAGATAGTTGTCGAACGGAAGCATAGTGATGATGTTCTCTTTTGTAACGTCTCCTGCAGGAAGAGCTGCACGGATTCCGCCGCCGTTTGTGATAGCACCGTCAACCTTTACGCCTGTTGAATCAAGATACCACACCATAGCGTCTGTGAGGAAGTCGCCAGAAGCCATTTCCTGGAAGCGAGTAAGGCGTGCGCCGAAAGCGAACTCTGCGCTTGTCTTCAAAACAACGTCTTTCAAAGAAGCGTTTGCTTTGTCAACATAAGGCTGCAAGATAGAAGCGATTTCTGCGTCTGGAGCGAACTTCTCTGTTGTGATTTCTTCTGGGTGCCAGTTGAAATCTGTGATTTTGCCGTCTTTGATTGTGATTTCAGTTGTTCCAACATAGTGTCCCCACTGCTCTGCAGACACAATTTTTGTGTTGTTTACAGTCTTTGGCTCTGCAAAATATGAGTGTGAGTGTCCGTCGATGATGAGGTCGATTCCGTCAACAGCAGAAGCAATCTTCAAAGAAGTTTCGTGAGTTGGTGTTTCTTCAACATCGCCTAAGTGTCCGAGCAAAATAACGATGTCGCACTTTTCTTTGTTGCGGAGAGTTGCAACCATCTCTTTTGCTGTTTCAATCTCGTCTGTGAATGTGAGACTCTTGTCTGGCTGTGCGATAACAAGAGTGCGGAGTGTTGTCAAACCAAAGATACCTACTTTGTAGCCCTTGTAAGTCTTTGTGATATACGGAGTGCCGAGGTAGCCTTTACCTGATTTGATGTTTGCAGAAAGCCACGGGAACTTTGAAATCTCAATCTGCTTCAAAATCTTTTCCTGTGTGCCGTCGAACTCGTGATTACCAAAAGTTACAGCCTCATAGCCCATAGCATTGTAAGCCATGATGTCTGCTTCTGCTGCAAACATATTTGAAACAGCCTGACCTGAGTTGATGTCGCCTGCGTCCAAAAGCAAGAAGTCTTTGCCAGTGCCTTTAGCTTCTTCTCTTTGCTGCTTGATGTAAGTTGCACGTTCTGCAAGTCCGTTTTTTCCGTCTTTTGCTAAAACTGCACCGTGATGATCGTTAGTGTGGAGAACGACGAGCTTGTACTCTGCGTTCGGGTCGCGCGCTACACCTTTCGGAGAAGAAGCGCAGCTTGCGAAAAAGAGCGCAATGCTTGCCGCTACAAGTGTTAATTTAGAAAGCTTTTTCATTGCTTTCCCCCTATAAAATAGATTCGTGAGTGAGTATATCACTTATCTTAAAATTGCAAAAGTAGTAGAGGCAATGTAGCACAAAAGCATAATAATGCCGCCTAATCTGCCGATTTTTCCCTTGAAGCAAAATGCCCAAGTCATAAGGCTTACGAAAAGCAAAATCATCATATCGTAGACGCTTGCTGTGTTTACAGCCACTGGGTGAATTGACGAAGAGAAGCCCAAGATTAAGAGAATATTGAAGATATTTGAGCCGACGACGTTGCCGACTGCCATTTCAACTTCTCCCTTTCTCGCCGCTACTATCGAAGTTACAAGCTCTGGAAGCGATGTGCCAAGCGCAATGACAGTCAAGCCGATGAGTGTTTCTGTCATACCAAAGGTTTTCGCGATGAACTTTGCACTCTCTACTACAGCCTGTCCGCCTGCGATAATAAGAGCAATTCCGATTACGATTAAAAGAAGGCATTTCCAAAGAGGCATAACTTTAATAGCTTCTTCTTCCACAGGGTGCTTCTTTGAGTCATAGATAAGATAGGCGATGTATGCAATGAAGATAACCAAGAGCGACAAGCCTAGCGCACGATAAACCATACCTGCGTTATCGCTCATCGAAAGAGTTGGCAATTTTCCGCCAATGATACAAGGCAAGCCAGTTACTGCAAAGACCAAAAAAGCCACCGCAATAGAAATCGGGAAATCGCGCTTTACAATTACCTTGTCTACAGGTACGGGGTGAATTGCCGCGCACAAGCCCAAAACAACCATCAAGTTAAAGATGTTTGAACCGACGACGTTGCTTAATGCGATTTCGTTAGAGCCTGCAAGAGCCGCCGAAGTACTTACAGCAAGCTCAGGCAAGCTAGTTCCCATAGCAACAACTGTTAAGCCAATGATGACACCAGATACTTTGAAGATTTTAGCTAGAGCAGAGCTTCCGTCTACAAACCAATCCGCTCCTTTTACTAGCGCAACAAATCCAATTATCAACAAAGCAAATTGTAATAGTAAATCCATATATATCCTTCTGTAAAACAGGCATAGCCAGCTTCTAAACAGCCCTCGGCTGCTTTCACACAGGCATAGCCAGCTTTTCATTCTGTTACAAAGGAGGCAGTGCCTCACAAAACAGGCTGTGGCTTTATAAAACAGCCTGTGGCTGTGTTACTTTCTGACCTCCAAATCGTCGAGAATACCTGCGTAGTTCGTGTTTTTGAGCTTGAAGAGCAGGTTTCCCTTAGCGTCGCTCGTGATTTCGATGCCTGTTTTAATCCAGTTGCCTTCTCCGTCTTTTACCTCGAACTCGTCGCCAAAGCCTAGCTGAATGTCTGGCACGCCGTCCACAGCAATCCAAAATCTTCCTCCTGCAATATCAAAAAGCAATTTGCCTTCAGTCATATATACCTCGCTATGTATAGAATTTTACTACATCATAGCAATCTAAGATTGTTTTGTATAGCACAGAACCCTTAGTGAACAGAGCATAATATTTACTATATTGGAGGTTTAGAATAAAATAACATTTCGAATTTAAAAAGTCTTGGCTCATTGCGTAAAAACACTCTGTGTCTAAGACGATAATAGAAGTATAGTGGAGAGACAATATGTCTATAAGAAAATCTATAAAGCTAATAATATCGACGATTGTTCTTTTACAAAGCACGCTTTGCGTATGCGTTGCTCAAACGGAAGCACAGACAGAAAAGCTCTTAATCCGTGCTAACGACAAGTATACTTCAAGACAGTACAAAGAAGCGTATGACGAAATCAACAAGGCGTTGAAGCTTAACAGTACCCGCGATTTTATTCCTGTGAATGTGCTTTTGCTAGCAGAACCGATTTATTTTTCCTATCTCGAAAAGATTGCAGAAGACAAAGAATATGTTGCTCTTGAAGACGTGGAAGAAAAGCTCTTTTTCTATCCGCAAGTGGAAAGCGGGCGTATCAATGATTTAATTATGGGGATTGTAAAAGAACACGCAGGAAGTCAAGGAATGCAAGTGAGCTATTCTGGCAGACAGGCGAGCAATCCTTTTTATGAGCGCACTATTTCCCGCTTTGTCAATCAGGCGCAAAAGCAAAACAAGCAGAGTATGTTTGTTTTAGGAACGCTGTGCGTGGTGGTCGTGTTGTTTTTGACTTTTTTGTTTGCAGTGCTTTTGATTTGCATACACACTCTTCGACTTCAACAAGCGCGCTACGGTCGTACGAGGGGCTTTTTGTCGGGTCGAACGATTTTCAGCGGCGGAAAAGACACTCTTGGCGGCGTTACAGATGTGTATTCTATGGGAAAAAATCTCTTGCCTCCGCCGAGAGAATTGGCTGTGAACTGCGAAAAGTTGGGCTGTAAAATAGATATGATTACAAGCAGACGCAACAACTCAAAGAACGTGAGCGAGCTTGTCTATAAAGTAGCCTTTCAGATGGGTGTTCCTCAAGAAGAGGCGATACTCTATTTTTGCGCGGCTATGGTTTACGACGCGGGATTTTTGGATTTGTCGCCCGATTTACTCATCTCGAAAAGCCTTTCGGGAGCGGATTGGGACGAGCTAAAGAGCCATGTTGAGAAAGCGGCGAAGTATTTGCGCTTTGTGCCGAAAGAATACAAGCAGATATTTATCGACGCTGCTTCTAAGCACCACGAAAATATGGACGGCTCTGGCTATCCTTACGGGCTTACGGGCGATTCAATTCCGCTGGTGGCGAGATTGATACACGTTTGCGAGAGCTTTGTGTCGATTATCTCTGTGCGCAATTACCACGACATCAAGGACAGAGAAAGCGCAATAGCCGAACTTGAAGCAAAGAAAGATATATATGATGCCGAAATTGTTGCGGCATTGAGAGAAATACTTTAGCGGGCACAGCCCGTTTTTCCAAGAGGCTCAGCCTGTTTTTAAAAAACACTTGTCATTACCGTACTTGATACGGTAATCTATAGATTATCTACTCGAATCAGATAATGATAGCTGATAATGACAGTTTAGTATTTGGGGGTTTTATAAAATATGTGCGGTATTGTAGGTTATATAGGAGTAAAGAATGCGACTCCGATTTTGGTGGAGGCTTTGAGAAAGCTGGAGTATCGCGGTTATGATAGTGCGGGGCTTGCGGTCTTTGACGGCGAAAATATCGTGGTTCGCAAGGCTAAAGGCGCACTCAAAGAGCTAGAGAAACGCATTGCTCAAGACACCGTTGCGGGCGCAATGGGCATTGGACACACTCGCTGGGCTACTCACGGAGAGCCGAACGACACAAACGCTCATCCGCATATAAATGAATCTGGTTCTATCGCTGTCGTTCATAACGGTATCATCGAGAACTTTGCAAAGTTGCGCAGCTGGCTTCAATCTCAAGGCGTGGTGTTCCGCAGTCAGACAGATACTGAGGTTGTGGCTCACCTTACTAACTATTTTTATGAGCAGACATTCGACATTTTCCAAGCTGTAAAACTTGCTCTTGAGAAGCTCGAAGGCTCTTATGCTCTTGCCGTTATCTGCAAAGACTTCCCCGATAGAATTGTGGCAGCTCGCAAGGATTGTCCGCTTGTTGTGGGCTTGGGCGAGGGAGAGAATTTCCTTGCTTCCGACGTGCCTGCGCTTATAGAGCACACTCGTGAAGTCATATTCTTGGAGCAAAAAGAGCTTGCTGTTCTTTACACAGACCACGTTGACATCTTTAACGCCGACGGCGAGAAGATTATCCGACAGCCTTATCACGTTGATTGGGACGTGGGAGCGGCAGAAAAAGACGGATATGCGCACTTTATGCTCAAGGAAATCCACGAGCAGCCAAAGGCTCTTACCGACACAATGCGTCCGAGATTGGTTCGCAATGAAAGCGGCAAGGTCGTTGATATTCAGTTTGAAGAGATGAAAAGCCCAGAGATGTGGCGCAATATCAACCGTGTTGTGATTACGGCGTGCGGCACTGCAAGCTATGCGGGACAGGTGGCGAAATACGCATTCGAGAAGTTCGCGCGTTTGCCTGTGGAAGTTGACGTGGCTAGCGAATACCGCTACAGAAACCCGATTAACTTCAGCACCGACGCATTTATCGTCATCAGCCAGTCTGGAGAAACCGCAGATACTCTCGCTGCTATGCGCTTGGCAAAAGCACAGGGCGCGCGTGTCATTGCGGTTACAAACTGCGTAGGTTCTACGATTTCGCGCGAAGCTGACGATGTGGTCTACACTTGGGCAGGTCCTGAAATTGCGGTTGCGTCTACAAAGGCGTTCACGGCGCAGGTGATGTGTATGTATTTGCTTGCATTAAAGGCGGCAAATGTGCGCGGGCTTTTAGTCGGCGATGAATACGAAAAATCTTTAGCAGAACTCGATGCAATCCCTGCGAAAGTCGAAGAGATTTTGAAGAGCCAAGACGCTATTAAAAAGGTCGCGAGCCAGAATTTCAACAAAGACAAAATCTTCTATATCGGTCGCCAGTTCGACAACGCGATTTGTATGGAGTGCGCTTTGAAGCTCAAAGAGGTCAGCTATATGCACAGCGAATCTTTTGCAGCAGGCGAACTCAAGCACGGTCCTATTGCTCTTGTTGACCCGTCAACTCTTGTCGTGGCGGTTGCAACACAAAGAGCCTTGTTCGACAAGATTAAGAGCAATATCGTCGAGGTCAATTCCCGCAAGGCGACTACTATGGTTATCACTCAAGACAAGACGGGCTACTTTGCCGATAGCGCGGAATACCTCTCTATCCCAGAGGTAGACGACGCATTCGCACCGATTCTCGCGGTTATTCCTGCTCAGCTTTTGGCGTATTACTGCGCAATCTATCGCGGCAACGACCCAGACAAGCCGAGAAACCTTGCCAAGTCCGTAACTGTAGAATGACAGGCACAGCCTGTTTTGTAAGAGCCATGGGCTGTTTTGTAAGAGGCACGGGCTGTTAAATGAGCCTCTGGCTATAAAATCAGCCTCTGGCTATAAAATCAGCCTTTGGCTGTTAAATCAGCCTTTGGCTGTTAAATCAGCCTTTGGCTGTTGGGAGTTATCGAAAAAATGATTAGAATTATTTGTATGGGCGATTCGACAATGCAGTACAACGATTGCACTACATTTCCGCAGACTGGTTGGGTGCAGGCTTTGCCTCGCTACTTGCCGAAAGATAGCGTGATAGAGAACTTTGCGAAGAACGGGCGTTCTACGAAGAGCTTTATCGCAGAAGGTCGCTTTGCCGAGGCTTTGAACGCGGTGAAATCGGGCGATTATGTGCTGATTGAGTTCGGTCACAACGACGAAAAGATGGAAGACGCAAACCGTGGCACACTGCCAAACGGAGAGTATAAAGACAATCTTTCGCTGTTCGTGCGCGAGGTTAGGGCAAAAGGCGCAAAGCCTATTCTTCTTTCCTCGATTGCGCGCAGAAAGTTTACTGCAGAGGGC
>Ga0310695_10004363_pt1 | contig 26206 bp, 21 predicted proteins | sample RumenRJG_04DNA_FD_203882 | JGI IMG/M metagenome (GOLD analysis project Ga0310695, IMG submission 203882) | Bovine rumen microbial communities from Lethbridge, Alberta, Canada - RJG_04 (v2) (version 2) | ecosystem: Host-associated > Mammals > Digestive system > Stomach > Rumen | place: Canada... | reverse complement strand
GACTTATACACATATTGGATGTCCATGTGTCTCTGAGGTTGCAACAAGTAAAAGTATTGTAGAACAATTGGCCAACCGTTTTGCCTATAGCTATGTTATGACAAATGAAAACCCTAATTTTGAATTGATTCTCCACGATATCAACTTATTAAAAGGGAATCATAAAGTATTAAATGAAATGACAAATCGTGTTCACAACATTGATTTTACCGAAGGAAAAAGAGCTGTCTTTGAACATAATAGCGAATTATGTAAATTGTTGGGATTTAAAAAACAACCCTTTGAGGATAGTTGTAAATTAGGGAAAAAGATATGTATACTTTTAGGTAATTTCCCTCTTTCAGAAAATTATGAAAAATATATTGAAAAAACAGTATCATTTTTCGGTCAGGAATATGATTATTATCTCAAGGATCATCCTTGGGTTGTTGACGATGAACAGAGAATACAGAATCTTAAAAATAAAGGTATAAAAACACTTAATTCGAGAATTCCTACAGAGATTTATATGATGCTAGATTCAAAAGTATATCTTGCTGGCTATCTTTCTTCTACCTTCTTATCTGTCAGTTTACTGGACAATCCAGCTGAACAGGTTTTATCAATATGGGATACAAAAAAAAGAATAACAAGTACAACCTGTTTTAATTTTGTTGCAAAGACAGCCATGAATATCGAAAACAATGCTGTAGTTATATATGATTGAAAATCAGATTAAAAATCCATCAATTAAGGTAAATGCACTTCTCAATATTGCACGAACACTAATGACGGTGGTTTTTCCCCTTGTGACGTTTCCATATTCCTCAAGAATATTACTTCCAGAAGGAATAGGGCGAGTTCGATTTGCAAGATCTTTTGTTGATTTTTTTATTCTTCTGGCCACTCTTGGTATTTATGTATACGGAACAAGAGAAATAGCAAAAGTAAAAGATGATAAAGTTCAGCTGTCAAAAGTTACAACAGAAATTCTTACTATAAATTTAGTTTCTACAACAATAGCTTACTTTTTATTTTTTATTGCTATATTTACTATTCCTAAATTATCCGATTATAGACTTTTACTTATTGTAATAAGTACTAAAATCCTATTTACGGCATTAGGTCTTGATTGGTTATATAGCGGAATAGAAGATTATAAATATATTACTTTAAGGGCTTTTATTTTTCAGATAATAAGTGTTGTTCTTCTTTTTACTTTTGTTCATACAAAGGAAGACTATTTGAAATATGCATCTATTGCTGTTTTCTCAAATGTTGGATCCAATATCTGCAATTGGATTCATAGCAAAAAATTTATTAATATTTCATTCAGATCTGATTTAGAGTTAAAAAAACATCTAAAACCTATTTTTATTCTTTTTGCAATGGCTGTCACCTCTAATCTCTATTCTATCATAGATGTAACAATGCTTGGTTTTATGTGTAACGATTGGCAGGTTGGTATTTATACAACTGCCACAAAAATTAATAGTTTAATTACTTCTCTTGTTGTTTCTGGAGGCATCGTTGTTCTTCCGCGTTTGTCATATTATGTGAAAAACCAAGCGGAGGATAAATTTCAAGAACTGGCATATAAAAATTATGATATCCTTTTCCTTTTTGCAATACCAAGTACTATTGGCCTTTGCTTGGTAGGTAAAGCTGCTGTTCTGGCTTTCAGCGGAGAGAATTTTATTGCTTCAATTCCAATAATGCGTATGATGAATCTAATGATTATTATTGTTGGAATTAGTTGTGTGACTGGAACACAGACTTTGATTCCCTTAGGAAAAGAGATATTGGTTTTTTATGCGATGCTGACAGGTGCTTTGACTGATATCATTTTAAACTTTGCTTTAATACCCCATTTTCAGGCTTATGGGGCAGCTGTTGCAACAGTTATTTCAGAAAGTATATTGTCAATCTTTGAACTTGCATGTATAAGAAAAAAACTAAGCTTGAAAAAGATAGGTCGGTTTTTTACTTCATATTTATTTAATTCTGCAGTAATGGCGCTCTTCGTAATACTTTGTCTGCTTTTGATTCCAGGTTTGTGGCTAAGCTCAATAATAGCAATATGTGTAGGAATTGTTGTATATGGAGCTTTGCTTGTTCTAGAAAAGAATCATTTTGTAATGGATATGTTTAAGTTAATTAAAAAAAAGGTGTGGACACATTGATGTTTACACTTTCCCGTATAGTATTCCCTGACTCTGATTTTGAGAAAGATATAGAGCTGTTCTATAGGAAGAAAGGCAATATGATGTCTTTTGACACCTGGATAAACCTTTTTGCTGCAAAGAAATGGTATAGCTATTGTGCATTAGGTAAGCTTTATTTAAAAGTTGTTGCCTCTGGGAAAGCAAGAATTGATTTATATGGTCATATACTGAAAGAGACTGGGAATCTTGATAATAAGCTGCTTTCTTCTGTTGATATTGATTTTAGTCATGAACAGACCGAGAAAGTGATTTGTGTTGAGAATGCAGAGAATTATGATGGTATTTCTTTCAGTTTTATCAGTGATAAAGATGCAAATGTTCAATTCTTTGATGCCAGTTGGTGCACTGATATTCCACCAGTCCGGAATCATAGATTGGCTATTGCCACCTGTACCTTTAAGCGGGAAGCATATATAAAAAAGACAATCAGAAAGTTCTCTGCCTTTATGGAGAACAACAATGATCTTGCCGAGAAGCTCCACCTGTATGTCATAGACAATGGAAAAACGCTGTCATATGAGCTTGGTAATTCTTATGTGGATATTGTTCCTAATATGAACGCCGGTGGTGCCGGTGGATTCTGTCGGGGCTTGATGTTTGCATATGACAATAACTATTCGCGCTGTCTGTTCATGGACGATGATGTGGAGATTTTTCCGGAAAGCTTCTTCAGAACCTTGGTTTTAACAGAGTATTTCAAAGAAGAATACAAGGATGCTTTTGTAAACAGTCCTATGATGAGCATCTATGACAAGAGCATGTGTGTCGAGAACCTTACAGTGCAGTCAGGACTCTGGCTGAGGGGATATTACCATGACATGCCAGTTGTTGATCTGCAAAATGTTCTCAAGGTAATTGATATTGATAAAAGCTTATTTGAGACTGTTTATACAAGTTCTGCTTGGTGGTATGCCTGTTTCAGTACAAGTCTTACCAGAGATGAATACCCCCTGCCTGTCTTTTTCCGGGGCGATGATGCTGAATGGAGCTGGCGTTTCAAAGGTCAGCATCATGTGTCTATGAATGGTATCTGTATTTGGCATGCTCCTTTTGGCTGGAGGGTGGAAAAGGTAGCCGATTATTATTATTTGCCCCGAAATATGTTCTGGATTAACGCCATCTATACTAAGGATTTCAAGAAAAAATATGCAGACTTGTTTAACAAGACTTTTAATTACCTGATTCAAACCTATAATTATTGCTGCGTTGAGCTGTTTTTGCAGGCAATCAGAGATATATTGAAAGGCGGGGATATCTATTCGGAAAATCCGGAGGTTCAATATAAGAGGATAAGTTCTTTTGCTAAAGAAAGAAGCAATAGTTTCCCATGTGAAGAAGTGCTGGAGTTGGAAAGAGCCAAGGAAAAAATTAGGCCCAAACGTGGTTCTTTAGTCTATAAGCTTCTAAATAAACTTTATATTCTGACCCGAAACGGAATGCTTCTTCCAAAGATCTTTTTCTTAAAGGCTGATGGTATTGCGCAGGAATGGATTCCTCCTATAGGAAGCTTTATTCTTAGGAAGCGGGTAAAAGTCTATAATATTTTAACTAAAACTTGTGAGATCCGTACTTTTGACAGAGGGCGCATTAAAAACTATCAGAAAGAGTATAAAGCTCTTATGGAGCAGTTGGCCGAGAATTATGATTCTCTCTATAAAAATCTTTCCGCAGCCCATGATAGAATGACAAAAAGGGATTTCTGGAATAAATATTTGGAGCTGACTGATTAATCAGATGCCGAAAATATCAATTATTATTCCAGTTTACAAGACAGAAAAGTATCTTGCTAAATGCTTGGATTCTGTTTTGAGTCAGACTTATTCTGATTTTGAATGCATTCTTGTTGAGGATGGTTCTCCAGATTCATGCGGGAAAATCTGCGATGAGTATGCTGTTAAAGACTCGCGGATAATAGTAATTCATCAGAATAACAGTGGTGTTGCATCTGCCAGGAATACAGGTATGGACAAAGCTTCTGGTTCATGGATTATGTTTATCGATAGCGATGACTGGATCGAACCGGATCTGCTTGGTATAGCTATTTCTGAGGCCGAAAGACATGAGGCAGACATAGTACAGTGGAATTATATTCCCTTTGGTGTTGAACGGTTTATTCAGAAATATCAATCGGTGCAAGAAGGATGGCTTGAAGTTTCAAAGGAAAAACCTTTGCCCTGGTGGATGGGAATGTGCTGGTCTCGGCTTTATTCTGCAGACCTTATACACAGAAATTCACTGCGATTTCCAGAGAATATCCGGTTGTGTGAAGATACTTTGTTTTCTTATTCTGCAATTGCTTATGCAAATAAAATATGGTGTGTTGAGAAGAAACTGTATCATTACCAGTGTAGGGACGATTCTGCTTTGCATACATCCGACAGGGCAAAGATAGAAGATAAAATACAGGTGCTGAAAAATATGGAGCAGCTTTTTTCAGACTTGGGGCTTTCTGATAAGTTTGAGAGTTCCCTTTTCAGTTTCAAGATGGAAATAAAGGACTGGTTTATTCATGAAGTTCCTCCTGATTTTAATGCTTATCGAAAACAATCAAGCGAGATCAACTTTAAGGCAGTATGGTTGATTCCCGGCAAGATAAAACTCTTGTATCTTCTTATCGCTTTGCACTTGGACATTCTTGCATATGGATTGATGAAACTGTATGGCAAAGCAATGGGTAAAAATCTTTTTCATCATTAATTCAGATGCCTATAGTTTCCATTATTGTACCAGTTTATAATACCGAGAAATATCTTCCTAAATGTTTGGACTCAATACTTGCTCAGACCTTTGCAGATTTTGAGTGTCTTCTGATTGAGAATGGTTCAAATGATAACAGTGGCAAGATATGTGATGACTATGCTGCAAGAGACCAAAGATTAAAAGTTGTGCATCAAAAAGGTAAGGGTGTGAGTTTCGCCCGGAACACAGCCTTGGATATGGCATCTGGCCAATGGATTGTCTTTGTTGACAGCGACGATTGGATTGAGCCTGATTTGCTTGAGACTGCACTCACGGCAGCACAGGAACATCCATCTGATATAATTCAGTGGAATTATATTGCCGAGGGTAGTAAAAAAGTAAGGGAAACTGAGTTGCTTCAGGCTGGTCCTTTTGTCATATCTTCGGAGAAGGAATTCCCCAGCTGGTTTGCAATGATCTGGAGCCGGATGTATTCCAGGGCTCTTATAGAAAAGAATAGGATACGGTTTGATACTGAGCTGTTCTTCGGAGAAGATGGTTTGTTCAGCATTCAGACTCTTGCAGCCGCAAAAGCTATTTGGAATACTGATAAAGCATTGTACCATTATGTTGACCGTACCGATTCTGTCATAAATACAATGGATATCAGGGCTGTTGATAACAAGATTCTTGCGGCGGAAAAAATAGAACAGGGCTTAAGGCTTATTGGAAAAGAAAAACTTTTTAATAAAGCAATCCTTCAGAAGAAAAGGGGAGCTCGGGATAGCCTTTTGTTTGATTTGCCCACCCCTGATACAAAGCGCTGGAGAGAGACTTTTCCTGAAATTAATCGTTCTTTAATTAACTTAAAAGATAAAAAGTTGATTATGTATCTGTCACTTTTTATCCACTTTGACTTTATAGCCTTGCTTTTGATTTCTATGTATAAAAATATGAGGAAGAGATAATGAATAATGTATTGATTTTTGCAGGCGGCGCAGGACGCCGAATGAACAGCAGATCCAAACCGAAGCAGTTCCTTAAACTCTATGGCAAGGAGATTATCATCCACACACTGGAGAATTTTCAGAACCACCCTGAGGTTGACAATATTGTAGTTGTCTGCATCAAAGGGTGGGTTAATTATCTTCAGAGACTGCTGGCTCAGTATGGTATGGACAAGGTCCGTCTTATAGTTGCTGGTGGCAAGACAGGGCAGGAATCCATTTATAATGGCCTTTGTGCTCTTTCTGACTTTGCACCGGAGGATTCTATAGTGCTTGTACACGATGGTGTCAGACCATTTGTTACCGATACTCTTATTTCTGACTGTATCAAATCAGTTAAGAAGCATGGCTCTGCTATTACTGTGACTCCTGCGACTGAGACAATAATTGAACTGAAAGATAAGAAGATACAGAATATCACCGACCGGAGCAAGTGCTATCTTGCAAAGGCTCCACAGTGCTTCTATCTGGGAGACCTGCTGAAGGCCCATGAGAAGGCACTTAAAGATGGCAAGACTGATATGATCGACTCTGCCACCCTTATGAAGACCTATGGCCATGACCTATATGTGGTGGAAGGGAGTACTGATAACATCAAGATTACTACTCCTGCCGATTTCTATACTTTCCGAGCTCTGTACGATGCCCGGGAGAACCAGCAGATATTCGGATTATGATAGATTTCTCATTGTTTAAAGATTCATCAGTCCTCGTTACCGGATCTACCGGTCTTATAGGAAAGGCCCTTGTGCATCGCCTGAGCAGTCTGGGTGCTAAAATATATGCATGCAGTCGCAGTTCTGAGAAATTCAAGGCCTGTTTCCATGGCAGCGACAACATCATACCTGTATATGGTGATATATGCACTCTGGATATAAGCAGTCTTGATGTGGATTATATTGTCCATGCCGCAGGAACAACCACTTCTAAAGATTTTGTGGAAAAGCCTGTAGAGACAATCAGGACTGCAGTAGGCGGTACACTGAATATTCTTGATCAGTGTAAGAATAAAAATCTTAACGGCTTTGTCTTTATCAGCAGTATGGAAGCCTTTGGTATTACCCCTACAGATAACCGTGATATCAGAGAAACTGACTTGGGCTACATTGATGTAATGAGTGTCCGCTCCAGCTATTCTGAGAGCAAGCGGCTGTGCGAAAACTTGTGTGTAAGCTACTCATCAGAATATAGTGTGCCTGCAAAAGTTATCCGCCTTGCCCAGACTGTAGGTCCAGGAGTCTCTTATACTGACAAACGTGTTACTGTGCAGTTTGCCCGCAGTGTTATTGAGGGCAAGGATATTGTCCTTAAGACCGAGGGAAAGACCAAGCGGCCTATCCTGTATATTGATGATGCAGTATCTGCTATTTTGACTGTGCTGCTTAAGGGTAAGGCTGGTGAGTGCTATACTGCTGCCAATCCAGAGACCTTCTGTACTATACGGGAGACTGCTGAGGCTATAATTCATGAGATTGCTCAGGACAAGATAAAACTTGTCTTTGACCTGGATCCGAATGCGGGATATGCCCCTGACATCTGCCTGAACCTGAATGTGGATAAACTTAAATCTCTTGGATGGGAACCTGAGGTGGGATTGGTTGAATCCTACCGTCGCCTTATTGAGAGCTTGAAGAATGGCTAAAACCCTTACTCCGGAAGAACTCCGGAAAGTACAGCTTCTTGAGCTCAAGGTGCTTAAGGAGATAAAGCGGATATGCACCAAGCATGATATTAAGTACTTCCTTACTGGGGGTACCCTTATTGGAGCGGTACGGCATAAAGGTTTTATTCCTTGGGATGATGACATTGACATCGCTATGATGCGGCCTGATTATGACCGCTTCATAGAGATTGCTCCCAAGGAGTTGGACCCTGAATTCTCTCTGCTTGCTATTCAGCATGATTCCAAGATTGGTACTTTTTTCTCCAAGGTGGTGCTTAACGGGACAACCTATAGGAATATCCAGCAGCCAGATGATGCGAAAAACTTCGGTTTTCTGGTGGACGTGCTGCCATATGATAACATTTATGACAATAAACTGCTGGCAAAGTTGTATTTCTGCTGGCTGAACTTCTGTGTGGTGCTCTATTCAATGAAGAATGGATATCATAATGGTACGACTAAGCTTAAGAGGTTTGTTGCCGAAACCATGAAGATCTGCTTCTTCTGGATTCCAAAAGGATGGCTTCGTAATATCATAATTAACTACCCTTATCGGCTGAACAGAAAGAAGACCAATACTATGGCATATCTTTCTGGACGGTATGGCATTCCCCGGGAGATGCGGAGTGCCTATCTCTTCGGCGAATACACCGAATTGCCCTTTGAGGATGATACTTTTATGGTTCTGAAAGAGTATCATGCTTTTTTGACTGAGCTTTTCGGCGATTATATGAAGCTGCCCCCAGTGGAGCAGCGGGTCACCCATCAGGTGGCTGAACTTGATTTCGGGAAATATTAAATGCATATAGTGTTTATTAACCCGCCCTTCAAGGCGGAATATGGAAAATTCTCACGGGAGTCCAGGAGCCCTGCTATAACCAAGAGCGGAGCCCTATACTATCCTCTGTGGCTTATCTATGCGGCGGCCTACTGCCAGAAGTATGGTCACAGGGTGGACTTTATCGATGCTCCTGCCAAGCCTCTGGACGAGTTCGAGACTATGGAGATAGTGCAGGAGAAAGTGGTGGGTGAGCAGGTGCTTTTTGTCCTTGATACAAGCACCCCATCCATCAAGAGCGATGTAGCCTTCGGTGCCTTGCTTAAGGAAAAATACCCCGATTCCTTTGTTATTCTGGTTGGAACCCATCCTACTGCCTGCGCAGAGGAAACCCTAAGTTACAGCGAGGCTATAGATGCAGTTGCCATAGGGGAGTTTGACTATACTATCCGGGAACTTGCTGATGCCATGGATAAGGGAACTCCTATCGAGAAAGTACGCGGACTCTGCCTCCATACAAATGGCTGCTTTGCCTGGACAGACCCTATGCCCCATATCACTGATATGGATGATATCCCCTTTGCTGCCCAGTTCATAAAAGAGAATCTTGATGAGAGAGACTACTTCTTTGCGGCAGCCACATATCCAGCGATACAGATATTCACAGGCCGGGGCTGCCCCTGCCGGTGCACTTTCTGTGTCTACCCCCAGGTGATGCATGGACATCCTTTCCGGGCCCGGAGCCCAGAGAGCGTTGTGGAGGAGTTCCAGTACATTGCCGACAACTTCCCTGATGTTAAGGAAGTGGTCATAGAAGATGATACCTTTACCATCGACAAGGGGCGGGTTCGACGGATTTCTGAGCTCTTGATTCAGGCAGGACTCCAGAAGCGGCTTAAATGGCTGTGCAACGCCCGGGCCAACACCTTGGATCTTGACACCATGTGCCTTATGAAGAAGGCAGGGTGCCGGCTTATCATCCCAGGCTTTGAGAGCGGGAGTCAGCAGATTCTGGACAATATCAAGAAAGGAATCAAGCTGGAGCAGATATACGATTATGTGAATAATGCCAAGAAGGCAGGGCTACTTATCCACGCCTGCTACATGGTGGGCAATGATGGCGAGACCAGGGAGACCATGGAGGAGACCCTCCAGCTGGCTCTTAAACTGAATACTGATACAGCCCAGTTCTTCCCCTTGATTCCATATCCGGGAACCGAGGCCTATGATCTGGCCCGGAAGAATGGCAACCTTACCCTGTCCTACGAGCAGTATTGCAACGAGGACGGCACCCATAACACAGTGCTTAACCTGCCTGGACTCTCAGCTCAGGAGATGGTTGATTTCTGCAATTATGCCCGGAAGAAATATTATCTCCGGTTCCGCTATATCCTTCACCGCCTGTGGGTGGGACTCCGGAATCCTGACGACCTGAAGAGATCACTTAAAGCCTTCGGCAAACTGAGGAAGTACCTTTTCAAGTAATGGCAACTGTATCTGTCATAATGCCATGCCATAACGGCTCAGCAACCCTCCGCCAGGCTGTGGATTCTGTCCTGGCTCAGACCTTTGCTGACTGGGAACTCCTTGTAATTGAAGATACTTCCACAGATGACAGCGTGGCTGTTATTAAAGAGTACTGTGCCAAGGACAGCCGTATCAAGCTGCTCCATACGCCAGCCCCTACCGGCAAGCCTGCCTCTCCGCGGAATGTGGGGATAGAGGCTGCATCAGGGCGGTTTATCGCTTTTTTGGACTGTGATGACCAGTGGCTCCCAGTTAAACTGGAGCACCAACTGCCCCTTTTTGAGCAGCAGAACTGTGCTGCAGTCTTTTCTTTTTACAAAAAAATGAATGCTGCTGGCGATGTGCGCCCTGCAGTGGTCACTTCCCCGGCAGTGGTAAGCTTTGACCAGCTTTTAGACGGCAACTGCATTGGCAACCTCACTGGCATGTACGATACAGCCAAGGTAGGCAAGGTGTTCCAGAAAGAGATACACCACGAGGACTATCTTATGTGGCTCCAGGTGCTCCAGAAAGGTTTTATGGCCCGGAACACAGGAACTGTGGAGGCCTATTACCGGGAAAGCGGTACATCGGTCTCCGGCAGCAAGCTTAAGGCATTGTCCTGGACCTGGACTATCTACCGCAAGGAGCTGGGTTTGTCCTTGGGAGCTTCTGTACTGCACTTTATCAAGTATGCTTTCAAGGCTTTGAGCAAAAAGCTTAAGTGAACATTTTATATCTGATTTTTATATATCCTATAGAACTCCTCATTGAGCTGGTATTCCAGCTTTCCTACTGGAGGTGGGAAAACTGCGGTATCTCGCTGGCGGCAGTGAGCCTGGCGGTGAGCTTCCTCTCCCTGCCCCTATACATAATTGCAGAGCGGTGGCAGCAGAAGGAGCGGGATATCCAGAAGGCATTCAAGCCCGAGATTGATGAGATAAAAGCTGTGTTCAAGGGGGATGAGCGGTATATGATCCTCTCCACCTTCTACCGGCAGAACCATTATCATCCTATTATGGCGCTCCGCAGCTCTATAAGCCTGATGATCCAGGTTCCTTTTTTCATAGCAGCCTATGTGTTTCTGTCCAATCTGGAGATGCTGAGGGGGCAGAGCCTGTGGTTCATCAGGGATCTGGGTGCTCCTGACCAGCTGTTCAGCATAGGCAGTTTCCAGGTCAATGTGCTTCCTATAGCCATGACCATAATAAACATTGTGGCCAGTGCAGTCTATGTCAAAGGCTTTGCATTCAAGGAGAAGCTGCAGCTATACGGCATGGCGGCCCTTTTCCTGGTGCTGCTCTACAATTCTCCGGCAGGTCTGGTATTCTACTGGACCCTGAACAATGTCTTCTCCCTCTGCAAGAATATCTGCTATAAGGTCAAGTTTAAAAAGTCAGAGACCTTAAAAAATGAACTGATAAAAGTATACAACTTCTGTAAGCATCCTCTGGTGCCTCTGTATAGGCAGGACAGGCTGCGGTTTGGAATCTTCTTCTTGTGCTGCGCTGTCTTTCTCCTGCTGGTGGGGGCTGTTATTCCATCATCCCTCATCTGCTCATCGGTGCAGGAGTTCTCTTACATCGAGCCTTTCAAGAGTCCCCTTGGCATACTCAAGTTCCCGTTCCTTCAGACTATGGGAATTGCAGTATGGATGGTGGCACTCTACTTCCTTTTCTCTAAAAAGACGCAGACTGTGTTCACATTCCTCCTTTTGGCTGGAATTGCTGGCGGCCTTGTAAACACCTATGTTTTTGCCGGCGGCTATGGCACGGTGCTGGCCCAGAACGGCCTTATCTTCGAGAACGGTCTTAAGATAAAGAACGAGCTGGCCAAGTTCCCTATAGATGGTGCCACAGCTTTTGTGGTCATCGGGGTGGTACTCTTTGTCCTTTCCAGAGGATGGCTTAAGCAGGTCAAGAACGTATGCACCATCCTGGTGCTGGCCCTGCTGGCTTTCTCAATCTTCAATGTGGCCAGAATCAACAGGGAGTTCCACAGGCTCGAGGCCATTGTCGCCGACAGCTCAAACAGGGGAGCCGACGACACCATAAAGCCGGTGTATCACTTCAGCAGGACCGGCAGGAATGTTGTTGTCCTTATGCTGGACCGGGGTATCAGCTCCTTTGTCCCATACATTATGGATGAACTGCCCCGGGTAAAGGAGAACTTCCAGGGCTTTGTATGGTATCCCAACACGCTGGCCCCCGGGGATCATACTATCTTCTCTGCACCGGCTCTCTTCGGAGGCTACGATTATTTGCCGCAGCGGATGAATGAGCGGAAGAACCAGCACCTTATAGATAAGCATAATGAATCTCTTAAGGTGCTGCCTGAATATTTCCTTAAGCAGGGATATAAAGTCACAGTAACCGATCCCCCTATGGCAAACTACAGCTGGACTCCTGACAACTCCATATTCCCCAAGGAGATTCATGCCGTGAATATCGCAGGCCGATACGACAAGCTGTGGCGTAAGGAGCATGGAATGGAGCTTTCGGGCTTTATTCTGTCAGACTTCATGAAGCGGGATTTTCTTTTCTTCGATTTCTTCCGTGTCTGCCCTGTGTCGCTTCGTGGAATCCTCTACGACCACGGTGGATGGTGGAATTCTAATAAGGATAAAGCCAAGGATGAGAATTCCCTGGCTATAAAGTACTATTCGGCGCTAGACTACTTGTCTGGGCTCTCTGATGTAGTGGAGGGAGCTGGTTCCTACATGGCCTTGGATAACGATCTGCCTCATGAGCCGACTTGGATGCAGTATCCCGAATACCTATTGCAGTCCCCAGTTACAGAGAAAGGGAAGAACTGGGTGGGGGAAGAGGCTGTGTTCCTCCACTACCATACCAACGCCGCCACCCTGCGGCTGCTGGGGGAGTGGTTTGCCTGGATGAGGCAAAATGGTGTTTACGACAACACCCGTATAGTGATAGCCTCTGACCACGGCAGGCATTTCAGGGGAGATAATAATACTCTGGACACCGACTTTGATAAAAGCGAACTTGCTGCCTGGAACGCTCTTCTGCTGTACAAGGACTTTGGAGCTGATGGCGAGATTGTCACCGATACTACCTTTATGACAGTTGCCGATGTCCCATACCTGGCCACCCATGGAATTTCCGATAAACCTGTAAATCCTTTTACAGGGAATGCATTTGACATGGCCGGGAAAAAGGATGGTGTCACTGTGGTGACAGGTCTGGGCGAGGCCAGCGACCATGGAAAATACACTTTCAACTATACCGAGAAGTATCGGGTGAAAGACAATATCTTCAAAGCTGCCAACTGGGAGAAGCTTAAGTGATGCTTTACATCGACCCAGGTACAGGCAGCATGCTCTTTTCTGTACTGATCAGCCTCTTCGCCCTGGGCTATTTTGCCTTCCGGGGTGTGCTTCTCAAGCTCCGGCTGCTGTTTGCCGGCAAGAAAGGGGCTAGGGGGAAGAGGATTTCCTATGTGATCTACAACGAGGGGCGCCAGTACTGGAACACCTTCAAGCCGGTGGTGGAGGAGTTTGAGAGGCGGGGTATCCCTCTGGTCTACTGCACTTCTGCTCAGGACGACCCTGTCTTTGCCCAGAATTGGCAGCATGTAAAGCCAGAATACATAGGGGAGGGCAACAAGGCCTATGCCCGGCTCAACCTGATGGAGGCAGATGTATGCCTTATGACTACCCCGGGGCTGGATGTGTTCCAGCTCAAGCGGTCAAAAGGGGTCAAGCACTACTGCCATGTGGTCCACATGATTAACGATGCCACCACCTACAAGAGGTATGGCCTGGATTACTTTGATTCTGTCCTCCTTGCCGGCGACTGGCAGGGGGATGATATAAGATATCTTGAGAAGCTTCGGGGCCTGCCCCCTAAGCGGCTTGTGACTGTGGGCTGCCCATACCTGGATGTGCAGAACGCCAGGCTGAGCACGTTTCAGCCCGCCGCCCCTCGGCAACCTGATTCAGGTCAGGGATTTACTGTTCTGGTCTCTCCCTCCTGGGGGACAAGCGGTCTTTTGAGTCTTTATGGCGAGAAGCTGCTGGACCCTCTGGCAGAAACCGGCTGGAACATCATAGTGCGGCCTCATCCCCAGTCAAAGGTGGTGGAGAAGGAGCTTATAGCCCGGCTCCAGGCCAGATATAATAGAAATAATAATATAATATGGGATTTTGACCCTGATAATATTGTATCTATTTCAAAAGCTGATATAATGATTTCTGATTTTTCCAGTATAACTTTGGACTTTGCCTTCCTCAGGGACAAGCCATTCCTGGCTGCCGTAGGAGATTTTGACCCAAGGCCCTATGATGCTGGCAAGATACCCCATCCCCTGTGGCAGTTCCAGGTTCTGAACCAGATAGGCAAGGAGCTTAAGGAAGAGGACTTCCCCCGGATTGGAGAGATTATAAAAAATATTGCAGACGACCCTGCTTCTGCAGAGAACCGGGCATTGGCAAAGGCTAAGGCATGGCAGTATCAAGGCCAGGCCGGAAAACGTATTGCCGACTATATGGTTCAGGTGCAGCAGGAAGTGACAGAAGGATAGAGGCTTATTATGTTCGGACCTAACACCTATTTTAAAGACACCGTAAGTATCCACAGTTCCCACCGGGATCAGAGCTTCTTCAAGCTTTTTGACAAGGTGAGGGAGCTTTTTGCAGTCAAATTCGGCCTTGAGGATTACGATATACTCTTTATTCCAGGCAGCGCCACTGTAGGTGTGGAGGCCACCATGTTCTCCATGAAGTACCGGATAAAGATGGCTGGCTACGAAGGGGAGTTCAGGAACAGATGGAACCAGATGCTCCAGAACTATCCTAAGAAGGATTCCTATCCCGAGACCGAGATGTTCTGCCGTCTTGAGACCAGTATCTCTGCCCCCTTCTCCAAGGAGAACTGCATTGTGGATTCTGTAAGCGCCTTCCCTTACTATGATGTGCCCAAGGGAACCAAGGTTATGTGCTCATGTCTCAACAAGCAGCTTGCCTCCTATGTGGGCCTTGCTGTTGTATGTGTGAAGAAGGACCAGTGGGAGCACTGCGTTGACAGCAATGTCTATTCCTATCTCAACCTGCGGCGCTACAAGGACTACGCAGAGCGTCATCAGACACCGAACACATCTCCCACATTCATATATGAGCATTTCTGCAGAGTGCTTGAGAACTTCAACCTGGAACAGTTCCGGGAACGGATAAACAAGGTATCTGACCTTATCTGCAGTGCAATTCCTGAGGAATATATCATCGGCGACAGGCGCTGCCCGGTCATAACCATAAAGAAAGAGGCTTTTAAGAAAAATATGGATATTGCCGAGAAGTTCGACCTCTACGGATATTGGACAGGAAAGCCCGACTACCAGATTTTCACCTACACATCTCCTGTGGAAGACTATGAGGAATTTGTAAGACAGTACCGCAGTTCATGTTGATTTTAAAGATTGCATTCAGAAACATATGCCGCAACACCCGGAAAACCATACTTTTGGGTACTCTGATAGCGTTGGGTATGGCTTTCCTTTTCTTTGCCAACGCTGTGTTCGAGAGTGCCGACCAGGGAGTCCGCACCTCCTTTGTGGGCAGCCTTACCGGCGATGTGGTCATGGGGGCAGAGTCCGAGACACCCTTCTCCCTTTTCGGCAACGAGATTCCTGTCATAGATGACTACGAGGTAATCCCTTCCATCCCGGGCTATGCCGATATCTCTGAAGATTTTGACTCCCTTGATTATGCCCAGGCCTATACCCCTGTGGTTTCCGGTGCGGCAGGAGTGGAGATAGGGGATTACAGGGGATCTGCCGCAGTGTTCGGCATAGTTCCCGAAAGCTATTTCACTGTTTGTAAAGATATTTCTGTTGTTGCAGGAAATCCTGCAGATATAGCCCAGGGAGGCATATTCCTTTGCCAGCCTATGGTGAATGATGTGGAGAAAAAGCTGGGTCGCCCTCTTGAGAAAGGGGAGGAGATCAAGCTTTCCCTCTATTCCAACGGAAGCTTCAAGCTCCGCAAGGGTACCTATGCAGGGTGTCACCGGTATATAAACCAGACAGCCCCCTTTGATGCCATAATCCTTGCCGACCCCACCATAGTGAGGGGCCTTATAGACTATACTGCCGGCAACCTGGTGGCTGATGACGGCGGGAAAAGCTCAGAGCCTGCCGCGGCAGATGACTTTGATCTGGATACCCTGTTTGCCGAGTCCGAGGATACAGAGAAGGCTCAGGACGAAGGCTTCTCCCTTGACCGGATAGAATCCATACTGGCTGATACAACAGAGAGGGATGCACTGGCCCAGGTCTCCTCTTCTGCCTGGAGTTTTGTCCTTTTCAAGGCTGAAGATGGCCGGGAAAGGCAGCTTAAGAGAGAACTTGCGGTCATGGCCAGGGAAAACCGCTGGAACGTGGAGATAAAAAGCTGGCGCAAGGGTGCCGGCCTCAGCGCCCAGATGGTCTTTGCCCTCAAGGCAGCTTTCAATGTGGGAATTCTGTTTATCATTATCGGGGCTGTCCTTGTCATAGTGAATGCCCTGGTGATCTCTGTCCTTGAGCGTAGCTACGAGATAGGCACCATGCGGGGCATAGGGGCTGGCAAGCCCTTTATAAGTGCCCTGTTCATAGCAGAATCCATGATGCTTACCCTTGCCGCCGCAACAATAGGTATAATTATCGGGGCTGTTGCGGCAGCTCTGTTCTCCGGTGGAATTGCCCTCCATAACGACCTGCTTATAACTATGTTCGGCGGCGATGTCCTCCGTCCTGTGGTCACTTTCAAGAATATATTGCTCCACTTTGCAGGGGCTGCCCTGGTAGGGGCCCTCTCCTGGATTTACCCTGTATCCCTGGCTGTGAAGATCCAGCCAGTCACAATAATGGGGAGGGGCTAGTATGTTCCTGTTTGCCCTCCGCAACCTTTTCCTTCAGCGCAGGCGCTATGCCCTTATGGCCCTGGCTGTGGCAGTGGGCTTTATGCTCATAACAGTGCTCACCGGCCTTTCCTACGGTGCCCTGGAGACTATAAAGACCAAGGCTGCCCGCTATTTCTCCGGCCATATCATTGTCTACGGTTTTGAGAATACCGGTATGTCCATACCTGATTCCAAAAGCTATGTTGACATAATCAACCATTCCAGGCTCCCCTTCCGGACTGTATCGCCCCGCTCTGTCTACTACGGCAAGGAGGTGAGGCTTTTCTTCGGTGGCAACTATATCAGGCTGCTCCGTGTCATAGGGGCTGATGTTGAGACCGAGGGGAAGGAGCTTTCCAAGCTGCCTTTTGTGGAGGGTGGAATCGAAGGACTTTCCGGCCCTGAGGGCAAAAACGGCATTATTATAAGTACCGAGGCTGCCCGCCTTTTAGGAGCAAGGCTGGGGGATGACGTCATCATCTATCTAAAGACAGAAGAGGGTCAGTACAACACCGAGAACATGATAGTCAAAGGCATTTTTGACGAGACCAATATATTCGGCTATGCCGCCTATATGAACCGTGAGGAGCTGAATATAATCATGGACAAGGATCCGGGATGGGCCACCGAGATTGCAGTATATGCCAAAGAGGGGAGCAATATTCCTCTGATTACCGAGAGGCTCAGGCTTGAGTTTGCTAAGACCAAAGATGTGTTCCCTGCCATCCATACCCGTCACGACTTCAGCGAATACAGGTCCGGAAACCGGGGTAACGACAAGGAGGTGGCTGCCGTGATGTCGGTGAATGCCCAGCTGGAGCAGCTCAAGAGCCTGCTGGATGCCTTCCTCCTGTGCACCTATTTTGTCCTTTTCATCTTCCTGGTCATTGTGATGATAGGAATCCTGAACACTTATCGGGTTATAGTCTATGAGCGCACCCGGGAGATAGGAACTATGAGGGCTATAGGGATGCAGGCCTCTGATGTGAAAAGGATATTCCTGTACGAGGCTGCGGCCCTGGCCCTGGTTGCCTCTGCCTTTGGCTTTATTCTTGGTCTTGTAACCTTTCACTTTGTGGGATTGTTTGATTTAAGTAAGGTTACTGCGGCGGGAATGTTCACCGAGAACGGACGGCTGCAGTATTTTATAGGACTCCGTTCCGTGGCTCTGAACCTGCTGTTTATGATGGCGGCTGTGGTGGCCGCCGCCTGGAGGCCTGCGGACCAGGCATCGAAGATGCCTCCTGCCCAGGCCCTCAGAAAGGATTGATATATGAGAAAGATACTTGCTTTTTTGATTTTATTCTGTGCTGCCGGCGCACTCTATGCCGAGACTGACTATGTGAAGATGTTGAAGGAGGTGGATGACCTGGTGACCTTCAAGGGAACCGACCTCTCTGCAGAATATACTATTGTAAAGCGGGATCCTGACGGATCCTCCTCCACAACTGTGGCAGCCATGTTCCGCCGGGACAGCGAGGACAAGTTTGTGGTCCTGGTGCTCCAGCCTGTCTCTGACAAGGGAAAGGGCTACCTTAAGCAGGGGAACAACCTGTGGCTTTACGACCCTATAGGAAAAGGCTTCACATTCACCAGCGCCAAGGAGCGGTTCCAGAACTCCAGCTTCCGGGTTTCCGACTTCACAGGCTCAAACTATGCCGAAAACTATAAGATCAGCAGCGTAAAGCAGGAGAAGCTGGGCAAGTTCAACTGCACTGTCTTTGACCTGGAGGCAATTACAAAATCTGTCTCCTTCCCGAAAGTGAAGATATGGGTTTCCGAGGACAACCTGGTGCGCAAGCTTGAGGATTACAGCCTCTCGGGCCAGCTTATGAGGACATCGGCATTCCCGAGCTACCAGAAGGTGGCAACCCGGTGGGTTCCTGCAAAGATCATAATCCAGGACCATCTGGTGTTCCGCAAGGTGGGGGATAAGACTGAGTACGAGCGCACCACTGTGGATATAAAAAATCCATCCCTTAACAAACAGCCCGATTCCCTGTATACTAAAGAGTATCTTGAGAGAGTTAACACTAAATAAATACATTTTATTCTTTCTGTTTCTGATATCTCTTCTGTTCTGTCAGCCTGTCTGGGCCGCTGAGTTGGAGGTTTCCCGGGACAGCGAGGCTCCTGAGGCAGACGGGACTCCCTATGATGAGGATTTTGATTCTGTCTTTGAGGATCCTGCCGAGGATATTGTAGTCGAGCAGCCAGCAGATATTGACTACCGCAACCAGTTCGAGGAGAGCAAGAAGATAGTTGTGAGCGGTGACTTTGTCATCAGAGCCGGCGGTGGTTTCGGCTGGACCGATGAGCCTTTTGACGGGATGCCGGAAAAATTGGCAGGTGCCTATGCTAAGGCTACGATCTCCTTTGATGCCCGGCCAGACCCTACTATCCGCATATTCGGCCGGCTCAAGACAGAGATGGATTCCGACAACGGTAGCGATGCCTGGTCTATGCTTTTCTTTGACGAGCTTTACTGTGATTATAACTGGCTGGACAAGTCCTTCTTCCGGCTGGGCAAATTCAAAATGACCTGGGGGCAGGGAAGGCTTTTCCGTCCTGCCAACTTCATGGAAGATGCCGATGATGGCACTGCCTTCCGTATGACTATGCCCAATATACTGGATGGTGTCTCTCTGGTTTCCCTGTATAAAAAGCGGCCGGAAAGCCCTAATGACAACAGGCTTCATAAAGGGGATCTCTCCTTTGCAGGTCATGCTGACAAGACTTTCGGCCCTATAAACTTCTCTGTGGCCATGCTCTATAACGATCTGGACGGCCAGAGGTATTCAGGATCGGTCAAGACAGTTGTCCTGGGTACTGACCTATTTGCCGACTATGTCCTCAACCGTTCCGACGAGGGGGATATAACCCACGAGGCTCTGGCCGGTTTCTACAAGGAGTGGGAGAAGGTCAAGTTCTACGGTGAATACTACTACGACGGCCGAATAGAGGATGACATAGACCACTGTGTAGGTCTTGCCGCCAACTTTGACGATCTGTTCGGTTCCCCTGTGGGAATGAGCTTCAAGTGGCTCCATTCCATAGTTGACGAGGCTGGACAGTTTATCGGCGGTTTCTCCATCTCCCCATGGAAACATGTGAAGATTCATGCCGCTGTTCCATGGCAGTATGGCGACAAGGAGCTGGACAAGGACTTTTACGAGGAATTCCCTATCAACAGCAAGCTTGCCTTTACCCTGTTTGTGGAGCTTTCTGCTGGTTTCTGAAATCTTCTGCCACCAGTCCGTCCTTGAGGCGGATCACATGGTCTGCTATAGAGAAGATATTGTGGTCGTGGGTGGAGAAGATGAATGTGGTCTTAAGCTCTTTGTTGATTTTCTTCATAAGGGCTATGATGTCTTCTCCGGTCTTGCTGTCCAGGTTTGCGGTAGGCTCATCTGCCAGCACCACCTTTGGCTTGGTTGCCAGAGCTCTGGCTATAGCCACACGCTGACGCTGGCCGCCTGAAAGCTCTGCCGGCTTATGGGTTGTCCATCGGGTAAGCCCCACAGCCTCAATCAGCGATTCAATATATTCTTTGTGCTCCAGCTTTTCCTGGGCTGTGAACCTTGTTTTCCCTATAAGGAATGGGAATTCGATGTTCTCGTATACATTGAGCACAGGCAGCAGGTTGAAGGACTGGAATATAAAGCCGATGACATCGTGGCGGAGAGCTGTGATCTCCCGGTCAGAGAGGCCCGAGGTCTCCTGGCCGTTTATTATAACCTTTCCTTGGGTGGGGACATCGATGCACCCTATCATATTCAGGATGGTGGATTTGCCGCTGCCGGAAGGGCCTATGATTGAGACAAAGTCTCCCTCGTCGATGGAGAAGGAAACTCCTTTGATGGCTGGCACCAGGGTTTTCCCTAAGTGATACGACTTTCTGACATTTTCCAACTGAATGATCGGCATATAGCCTATTATAACAATATTTATTATATTTTAGCAAGGTAAAGATTTGAACAGGAAAAAAGATATAGCTGCAATTCTTATAACAGGTCTCTTCTTCTACCGGATCCTTATGGCATTCCTGGCTAAGTTTGTCATTGCAAAGTTGACAATCCTGGCCGATACCGGAACTTTCATGTATGGGCTTCCTTATGAAGAGTATGGACTGCTGCCCATGCTTTATCAGAAGTTCGGGCTTATGATCCTCCTTAAGAAGGATGTCCTTGGGGTTGCCATCATAAGCACAATCCATTTTATCTGTCATTTTGAGATTCTTACCTTCTGTGTCTGCTCTGCCATAGGATATGTGGGAATAAGGCGGTTTCTCCTGGCTGCCAGAAGCGATTCCAGGGCATATATTCTCCTTATCCTTTTATGCTATTCCCCATCCTTCAATATCTGGTCCTCTATAGGGGGCAAGGAATGTCTGGTGGTCTTCGGCATGGGGATTCTGTGTGCCGAGCTGATAAAGCTGTATAAAAAGGAGCCCTTCAAGCCTTCAATCCTGTTCTTTGTTGCTTTGTGGCTGGTGATGGTGCTCAAAAAACCATATATACCATTTGTTCTTATCACCTTCGGCTATGTTGTTTTCAGGCGCTGTGCCGATGTTCCATATAAGTGGGATGTTGCTATCCTGGCCGGGCTTATAGCCGCAGTGGCTGTGGGGATGTATCTGTTCAGGTATCAGCTGGATGATTATGCTTTCTATGCCCAGCAGGTGCCGAGGGTCTCTGCCCGTTCCACCAGGGATCATCTTTTCATAGAGCAGTTTGATTTCTTCCGGAAGATGCCTTATCTTCTCCCTTTGGCTTTCTGGGGCCCCACCTGGGCAGAGTGCGCCACATCACCCCTCCATCTGTTCTCTTTTATGGAAAGTGGTGTTATAATACTGATGGCAGTTATAATGCTCTGGGGATTCCCTGCTGCTCTGATCCGGCAGTTCAGGAACTATTACCAGTGGTTCCTGCTGGGGTGTAACTCGGTATTTCTTCTTCTGTTTGTACAGTATGGACAGGGGATAATCAACCCGGGAGCCGGAATACGGTACAGAACCAACATTTATCTGCCAGTGATTGCATTTGTGTATATTTATTCATACCTTAAGGAGAAGGTGGATGAGGAATAAGATAGACAGCTCCATGATAAAAGCTCTTGCCTGGATTGTGGCCGGTGCTTTTGCCACGCTGTTCATATGCAACTTTTTTGTCTATCACGATATCTGTTTCTGGAAATACTTCTACCGGAGGACCTTCCTTTTCCTTACCTCCCTGGCCTTCCTTGCTGCAGGCACCGCATCCTTAAGGATAAAGCGGTTCTCCTTCCGGGAGCAGCTGAGTATAGCCATCTTTGTCATCACCATGGTCATGACTCTGCTCCTTTCCTTCATCGCCATAGGAAGAACCTATTATTCCAGAAAATATCTTGTCATCTTCTACCTCTTTACTGTGTTCTGGATTGGTCTGGGGCTTTATCTCTACCGCAATCCTAAGACTTTATTCTATCTGATCTGTCCTATAGGGCTGGGCTTCAAGCTGGCCGAGAAGGGGAGCCGCAGGTGGGAGATGCTGCGTTATCCGGAGCTTCATAAGAAGTGTGACGGCATAATCATAGACTACCACGAGCAGATACCTCCGGAATGGATGCGGTTCATAGCCTATGTGAGCCTTTCCAATATCCCTATATACCATGCGGCGGCTGTTTACGAGAAGGTGACAGGGCGCATATCGCTCCATCATCTTTCAAGCGGTATAGTGTCAGGCTTCAAGGTGCCTAAGATCTATTCTGCCATAAAGCACTTTGCCGAGTGCTGTGTCATTATCCTGTTCTCCCCTGTCATCCTGGTGCTTTCCCTCTTCGCCTTCATCATCATCAAGCTGAACTCAAAAGGTTCTGCCTTCTTTATCCAGGAGCGGATAGGCAAGGGAGGCAGACCTTTCAAGATGTACAAGTTCAGGACTATGATAACCGAGTCCGAGGCTCAGGGGGCCAAATTCACCTCTTCCCATGACAGCAGGATCATCCCTATGGGGAGCTTCCTCAGGAAGTTCCGTATAGATGAGCTTCCACAGCTTATAAATGTCCTTAAGGGAGAGATGAGCATAATAGGTCCCCGGCCGGAGCAGGTGGGCTTTGCCAAGGAGTTTGAGAAGGAGATTCCTTTCTATGCCTACCGGCATATGGTACCTCCTGGAATCACAGGCTGGGCACAGGTTGTGCAGGGCTATGCCGCCGGAACCAAGGAGACCGAGAAAAAGCTCTCCTACGACCTTTATTATATCAAGTATATGAGTTTCTGGCTGGATGCCCTGATTGCAGTCAAGACACTTAAGACTATCCTTACCGGTTTCGGTTCAAAATAGGAGAATAAATGAAGATATCTGTCATAGGAACAGGATATGTGGGACTTGTTTCCGGCGCCTGCTTTGCAGAGTTCGGCTGGAATGTCACCTGTATAGATAAGAGTTCGGAGCGTATTGATGCGCTGATTGCAGGGCAGATTCCAATTTACGAGCCAGGGCTTGATGACCTGGTACTGCGGAACGTCAGGGCTGGCCGCCTTTCCTTTTCTTTGGACTATGCTCCTGCAGTGGAGGAGTCCGATGCTGTGTTCATTGCAGTGGGAACCCCTTCCCGGAGAGGGGACGGCCATGCTGACCTGACCTATGTCTATGCCGCGGCAGAGGAGATTGCAGCCCATCTTAAAGGCTACACTGTGGTTGTTGATAAAAGTACAGTGCCTGTGGGGACAGCCCGGGAAGTGGCGAAGATTGTACGCAAGGCCAATCCTGATGCCGATTTTGATATAGCCTCCAACCCTGAGTTCCTCCGGGAAGGTTCTGCCATAGGCGACTTCATGAGGCCGGACCGGGTGGTGATAGGAGTGGAGAGCGATAGGGCAAAGGTTGTGCTGAAGGAGCTGTACCGGCCGCTGTACCTGCTGGAGACCCCTATGGTCATTACCAACCTGGAGACTGCTGAGCTGATCAAGTATGCCAGCAACGCCTTCCTGGCCACCAAGATTTCTTTTATAAATGAGATTTCTGCCCTGTGCGAGAAGACAGGGGCTGACATAAAGGATATATCCAAGGGAATGGGCCTTGATAAGCGTATAGGCTCCAAGTTCCTCCATGCAGGACCTGGCTATGGCGGCTCCTGCTTCCCTAAGGATGTCTCTGCCCTTATCAGGATTTTCCACGACAACGACCTTGAGCCCCATATCCTTGAGGCTGTCACCGAGGTGAACCACAACCAGAAGCTGAGGCAGGCATATAAAGTCATTAATTTATTAGGTCGGGATCTGACCCAAAAAACCATAGCAGTGCTGGGACTCACCTTCAAGCCTGAGACTGATGATATGAGGGAAGCCCCTTCCCTGGTCATTGTCCCCGAGCTTGTCAAAGCAGGTGCCCATATCAGGGCCTGCGATCCCCAGGGTGTTAAAGAGGCAAGGAAGCTGCTTCCTGAATCTGTGGAATATCTGGACAGTCCCTACGATGCTGTCAGGGATGCAGATGCGGTGATTATCCTGACTGAGTGGAATCAGTTCAGGGGTCTTGATATCCAGAGGCTTAAGAAAGCTATGCGGGGGAATCTCTTTGCAGATTTCAGGAATATATATGACCACAGCCTGGTGGAGAAGGCTGGTTTTACTTATATTGCGGTAGGGCGGTAGCATGAAATACGACAGATGTGTTGTGAACGGTGTCTTTGATCTCTTCCATGTGGGGCATGTGCGGCTCTTGAAGCGGGCCAAGGATATGTTCAAGGAAGTGGTGGTTGCCATCGACTCCGACGAACTTGTCATGCAAGAGAAGCGGAAGCCTATCTTCTCCCAGGAGGAGAGGCTTGAGATAATCAAAGCCTGCCGTTATGTGGACGATGCCCTTATTGTGGACCGCAGCTGGGGGCCTCATGCCTTTGAGGAATCTGCGGTGAATGACTTTATGGACAAATATAAGATAGATGCTGTGTTTGTGGCGGCTGATGACCCTGAGTATGTCAAGTACTGGTTCGGTCATCTCTACAGGCAGGGCAAGGTAGTGGTGGTCCCCAGGACCCAGGGTATCTCCACCACCCAGGTTATAAAGATTGTGAACGGAGATGTTGTCAATCCGTAATAGATGAACATAATATATCTTCTCATCATAAAGCCCATAGAGACAGTCCTGGGTTTCCTTTTCCGCACCTATGTGCAGCTTACCGGGAGTTACGGCCTCTCCATCATACTTCTGTCGCTGAGCGTGACTATAATCATGTTCCCCCTGTTCTATATCGCTGAGGTGTGGAAGCGGAAGGAGCAGGCGGTGGAGAAGCGGATGAAGAAGCGCCTCTCCTATATAAAGAAATACTACACTGGGCAGAAGCGGTACTGCATGATAAAGGCCACCCATCGGCTGGAGGGCTATACTGCCGCCAGCTCATTCCGCACCTCCTTCGGCCTCCTTATACAGATACCATTCTTCTTCGCAGCCTATCACCTCCTCAGCCATTATGAGCCCTACAGGGGAGTGAGCTGGCTGTTCATAAAGGACTTCGCCCTGCCTGACGGGCTCCTGTGGGGTCTGAACCTGCTACCTATAGCCATGACTGTGATAAACATAGTCTCCTCCAGCATCTACATGAGAGGGAGCCGTGCTAAGGACATAGTTGAGCTCTATGTGATGGCGGGGGTGTTCCTGCTGCTCCTGTATGCCAGCCCTGCAGCGCTGGTGATCTACTGGACCATGAACAATGTGTTCTCGGTGGGCAAGAGCCTTATATTCCTCAGGCTTTTCCCCCACGAGAAATATGTGCCCGATCCGGAGGACAAGACATTCAAGGACTATGTGCAGGGTTTCAAAGAGGCGGTTAAGCCTTGTCTGACCCCAGCCTTTTATATTTTTGCTTTTGTTGCCGCCCTCTTCACCTTCCAGTGCTGGCAGATTATTTTTAATAAGGAAACTTTTGAGAAGCTGTTCCTGGTGACATCGGCCCTGGCTTTTGTCTCTGTGGTTGCAGCCGTTACAGCATGGTTCCGTAGGTTCTTGATAAGCCGTAAGCAGGAGCAGGTTTGTTCCTGGACCTTGATACTCCAGCTTCTGTTTTTTGGAGCCTGTTATCTGGGGTTTGCCGCCTTCGGATTCTATGGCAAGATGACTCATGCTGAGGGAGGACTCCTCCGGAAGCTGGTGCTTGTCTCCACCATATTCGCTGACATCCTGCTCTATATTTCGGCCTGCTACATTGCAAAGTGCCGCACCGGATGCCAGATTCAGCGGGAAGCTGTGGCCAAACCTGCCGTCCTGTTGGCTTTGTACCGCTGGGCTGCTGCTTTCCTGGTCCTTTTTGTAACTATTATCTCACCAGTCCTTGTGTTCCTGTCATCTCCGGCCGAGACTGGGATCTCCCTTGGATACCTGCTTCTCTCAAACCTGCCGGTGGCAGCTGTGCTTCTGCTTGCGGCCTTTGTCCTCTGGAAGCTGGTGCAGAACAGGCAGAGCCTTGTGCTGGTCTCTGTGGCTGCTGTCCTT
>Ga0310695_10004360_pt1 | contig 26208 bp, 11 predicted proteins | sample RumenRJG_04DNA_FD_203882 | JGI IMG/M metagenome (GOLD analysis project Ga0310695, IMG submission 203882) | Bovine rumen microbial communities from Lethbridge, Alberta, Canada - RJG_04 (v2) (version 2) | ecosystem: Host-associated > Mammals > Digestive system > Stomach > Rumen | place: Canada... | reverse complement strand
CAGAAAACGAACGCGTAAGCTCACCTCGAAAGGTTTTATCAGCTTCCTCTATAGAGTAGCATAACCGCTCTGTTTTGAAAAGCCTTTTTCGGCAGACTTGCGTCTGCTTCCTTTTCGCGCCCTTTTTTGCTATACATCGAGCGCCACCCCCGAAAGGGTGACGCCCGATGTTTGCTCGTATTTGTTATCTTCCTGACATTGCCCGTTTGGGAGCGTTCCTTTTATTTTCATGGGATTTTCGGGCCGGGCGCTTTTTTCTTCGACTCGTCGTCGTTTTGCTGCACTTTCTGCTGCGGCTGTTCCGGCTGTTTCTCCGGCTCCTCGGCTTTCGGCCGCGCCGCCTGCTCGATCCGTTTGATCATATTGTCATAACGCGCCGTATCGTTGGTCAGATTTCTGTCGATAGCATGCGCGTCCTCCTTGTTGAACACGGGCGAGCTCCTGACCCGCTCCCGCATCTGCTCGAACAGGTTGGGATTGGTTTTCCAGGCGTCCAGCAGTTTCCGGGCGGTCTCGCCCTGCTTCTCCAGCCGCTGCTCGATCATTCGGTTTGCGATCAGTCCCGCATAGAGGCGCTCCTTCCGCGCCAGCATCTCGGGCGTATCCGGCTCGCCCACCTTGGCAAACACGACGTCCGCGTCCTCCTTCAAGGTCGCGCCGCACTGGGCCAGCAGCGGGTCCTGCCGGTTCGCCAGCCTCGGGAACAGCTCCCGCGCCGCGCCCTTGGCGAGATAGCGGTCGACCTCCAGATTGTCCCGATTCTGTCGCGCCGAAAATTCCTGCTCCCGGGTCCTTCCGCCCAGGTTTCGCTCGCGGGACGCCTGCGCCTCCCGATAATCCTGAATGTGCTCTTCCTCCACCCGCAGCTTCGCGCTGAACGCCTTCATCACGGCGACGCGCCGTTGCGCCAGCTTGGAGGGCTTCGATCTGCGCGCCTCCGCCGCCTTCTTGACCAGATAGCGGGTCACGTTCCGTCTCAGCGCGCTGAGCTTGCGCTCATACAGCGCGATGCGCTCCGGATCGCGCTCACCCAGCAGCTCCGCGCGGGTGGCGACCAGATCCTCCAGACCCCTCATGACGTCTCTGTATTCCTTGCTGCCGATGAACTTGCCCCGGTTTGCCGCCACCAGGGAATCGTAGCACTTGCCCAAGGCGGGGGTGTTGGCGTTGAGTCCCCGGTACGCCTTGTCCATCGCCGCGCCGTCGGACTCAAAGGCCAGAGAGTGCGCGGCGCGCGGAACGTTCATGAGCCGCTTGAAATAGTTCTCGCCGCCCGAAAGCAGCTCGGTCTGGTAATTCATCGTCTTGATCTGCTCGCCCGTTACGATCTTGAGCTTGCCGTCCTCGGCCGCCTTTTTCAGCTCGCCGATGCGCTTGAGCACCGCGAAGGTCTCCCGCTGGCTCAGGTCGTACTTGCCGAGGACGTTTTTGATCATCTCCGGCTTCATGCTGAACAGCGCCTCCGCCGTCTCCCGGCGGATGATCTTCATGTTCAGAATATCCGCCATGCTCTTGCCGTTGGCGCGGGCGCAGAACGAGAAGTCGTTGTCGATGCCCTGCACGCCGATGCACTTCGGGTGCAGCGGGTCCGTGGTGTCCAGCTTGTAGAACATGTTCTTGCTGTGACGGTCCACATTGCCGCAGACGTAGTCCAGCACCTGCAGATCCGCCACCGAGGACACCGACTCCGGCGTGAGCATATCCTCCACGCGGATGATGTCCAGCGGGCCGCCCTTTTGGACGCGGGAGAGGTCCTCGCCGTCCGCGAATTCCATAAAGGTGCCGGCCATCTCCTTGCCGCCGATCCTGACCACGACGGAGCGGGCGGGCGCGACGACGCCGGATAGATTCATCATGTCCGCCATCGTCGACATGGCGCTGTTGCGCTTGTCGAGGTTGCCTTCCGTCAGCCCCTGCCCCTTAAACTGCTCCAGGGCGCTCATCTGCCTGATATAATCTCTGGTAAAGTTGAGGAACGCCATGGAAAACTCGTGGCTGCGGCAGCGGCGGTACAGCTCCGCGAGCTGCGGCGCCGCGCCCTCAAAGCGCGCGTCGAGCAGGCCGCTCTGATCCACGGAGTTGTGCAAACCGCTCTCGTAGTTCAGGTTCTCGGACAACCTTTGCAGGTTGTTCTTGTCCTTCCAGAGCGTCTTCTCAATCAGCTCTCGCCACTCCGGATGGCCCTCTGTGTGCTTGTCCAGCGTCTTGTCAAAGACCCCGCCCCAATCCGGAAGGACGTTTGTGGCGGTAAAGAAGCCCTCCACCGGTATGCCGTCGTTTCCGGGCAGGCTCACGCGCATCCGCGCGTTTGCCGCGCCGCCGTAGATCTCCGGCGTGCCCGCGATCTCCGCCGTGGGCATGCTGCCGCTGAGCATGATGTTGGGCAGCGTGGACAGGCCCAGCTGCCGGCCCGCCTCCAGCGCGACGAGGTCCCGGACCATCCCATCCTGGAAGGATTCCAGCTGCTTCGTGCGCCGCACGTCCAGCGGACGTCCCGCCTGCGACATCCGGGTCATATACGCGTTGATCTCCGCAAAGGTGTTTTGATAGCCGTCGCGGATGTTCGCGAAGTCCTCCTCCGTCAGCGTGGGCAGAGCGCCGTTCTCATCCCGCTCATAGAAGGGCGCGAGGGTTTCGTTGAGGCTTTGGAACGCCTTCTGCACCCTGCCGTACTCCTCGGCATGCTGCTGCGGCAGAGGCTCGCCGTCATTGAGGAAGCTCTGCTCGAACGCCTCGCTCCCCTCGTAGAAAGCAAGCTTCTCCTCGCCGGTGTTGTCAAAGGGTTCCACGTATGCGATGTTTATTTCGAGCCTCTCACGAACGTCCTCCGTCGTAGCGGCGGAGCCGTCCTCGTACCCGATGAACGCGCCCTGTATGGCGTCATAGCCGTCCTTCAGCGTCACGCCCTCGATGGGTGTGATCGCGCCGCCGCTCATGTTCACATAGATCGCGAGCATGTTGTTCAGCACGCGATCGGGCGAGAGGGCCTCCTTCATGGCGCGATGGCGGCGCGCCGTCTCCGCCGCCGTCTCGTGCTCTCCGGGAGCGAAGCGCTTCTGTGCCGCGAGCAGCATCACGGTCCGCACGCCGGACGCCATGAGCAGCCCCTGCTCGAAGGGGTGATCGGCGCGGTAGCGCTCCTCGCGCCGGAGCAGCTCGTCGATCGCCTTGTCCGTGTTCGTCTCGGGGATCGCGTCGAACAGATCCATCGAGCGCTCGATCTCGCGGCGCTCATCAGCCCGCATGCCGCCGATGTTCCTGTCGACGGTGTGGGCGGGCTTCTTCACTTCCTCGGGGCGCAGCACGATGTGGGGCGCAAGGCCGGCCTCCAGCTGCTTCGCGGCGCGGTATGCCGCCTTCTCCTCCTCGTTGCGCGGCTCCCAGTCCTCGCCCTTTTCGCCCTTGGTCTTTTCGCGCACGGCGCGGGTATACGCCGCCACAAGACGCGATACCTCGCGCAGCCCTTCCTGCGCTTCCTCGCGGAGCATGACCGGCCGGTTCAGCGTGTCGATCGTCCCGTTGAGCGTGAGCGCCGCCTGATGCAGCGCCGCCGCCTCCGGGACGTCCTCCAGCGCGGCCGCGCTCCGCCGCAGCAGGTCGCGCACCGCCTCTACCTCCCGGTATTCGCTGATCGCGCCGCGGATAAATTCGCGCATATCCTCCAGGCCCGCGTTGTGCGTTTCCTGCAGCTCGCCGGAGAGCTGCGCGCGCGCCTGCGTGGTCTGCGCGAAATGCTCCTGCTTCACGTAGCCTTCGATGCCGTTGTTCCGGTTTGATTCGCTCGCGATCGCGTTCAGCCGCCCCGCAAGCTTCGCGGGGTCCGTCTCGGCAAGCGCCGCCTGGTAAGCCGGAGTCTCCTTGATCTGCTTGAGAAAGTTTGTCTCGACCCACTGCGCCGCACCCGGGAGCGAGTAGATGTATTCAAGATCCGTGAGCTCGCGGTTGAGCATGACGTCACGCATCTTCATGCCCATCATTCTGTCGACGCCGAACTGCCCGTCGGAAAGCTCCTCGTATGCCGCCGTGCCGGGCTCGATTCCGAGCGTCTGAAGCTCCTGCGCTCCGAACGCCGGTCCATCGACGACCAGACCTTGTGTTGCTTTCACCGGATAGAACTGGGCCATGTACAGCCCCAGCGCAATGCGGGAGAGCATGGCGTCACGCTCCGGGCTGCCTGGCGCGCCCGGGTTCTGCTGAAACGCCCGGACCCTCTCCGACGTGTCGAAATAAACCTTGTTCAGGTAAACGCCGCTTTTGAGCTTGGCAAGCTCGGCGCCCGGGAGCACCTCCTCCATGGAGAACGGAAGCTTCGCGCTGAGCAGCTTATCCACCAGAGCGCTGGCGCCGAACTCCACGGAAAGATCCTTCTCGTTCGCCAAGTTCGTCTGCATCTCGCGCGCGTTCATCCCCGCCACCTGCAGGAAGCACCGCAGCGCCTTCTTCACCGGCTCATAGTTGCCCTGCTTGTACTGTTCGATCGCCTCCGCCGCGTCGATCCTGCCGTGCAGCAGCGCATCCGAAAAGCCCTTGGTCAAAAAGCGATCGTCGCCCCCCGTGATATTGCTGATGAAGTTGCCCTGATTGAAGCTCGGCGTGTCCGAGCCGCCCGTGCTGGAGGTTGTCTTGAGGTGCGCCACATAGTCCGGGTTCATGCTGGCGCCCATCGTGACCATGGTGATGAACTCCTCGCCGATGTCCGCGACGTCTTCCGGCGCCGTGATCTTGATCGCCTCCAGCGCCTCCTTCTGCACGTTGAGGATCGAGTGCTTTACGGTGCTTCCGTAGACGCTGATAAACCGCTTCTGCTGCTCGACGGCCCAATCCTGCATGTCGCCCAGCGGCTTCGGCTCGTTCTTGACCTCTTCGCTCTTGACCGCTTCGTTCTTGTTCGGCATCGTGTTGTCCTTTCCGCTTTCCCGCTTCGTCGTCAGAGCTTCGGCGGGCCCGACTTCTTCGCCGCCTGTTCGTTCTTCTGCTCCGGATGCTTTCCCATGACCTCACGGTCCTGCTCGTTGAACAGGTATTTCTTGTCCATATCCACCTTTGACTGGGCGGAGGCAAGGTTCGACGTATAGTCTCTCGTATTCTTCTCAAGTGCCGAGATGCTCATTCTCCGATAAGAGCTTTGTTCGGAGGTCAGTTCAGGGAGCCGCCCGGGCTTGGTGAGGGACTGATCGATATAAAAGCGCGAGAGCTTATCAAACGTATCAATGGACTTGACGATGCGGGGCTGCTCGTGCTTCTGCCGTCCGGAAGCGTTTCTTCTCGCCGGATCGTTTTCAAACTGAACACCCTTGTAATCCAGATAGGCCTTGACGTCCTCCAGCGCCCTCTGCGTCTTTCCCAGCAGCGCCTGATGGATCTCCGGCGAGATCTCCTGATTGTCGCCCGGCTTATAGTTCTCGTGCGCGAAGCGCTTGAGCTCCTTGATGGACTTCTTCATCTCGTCAAACTGCGAGGAGCCGAGGCCCAGCAGGTTGAAGTCCACCTCCGAGATCCCGGCAAACAGCTCGTCCGCCACCTTGCAGACATGCTTCATCTGGCCCTGTGTTTGCTGCGGGCGCGCCGGCGCGTTCGCGCGAAACTTTCGTTCTATCGGATCGGTCGAGATGCGGCTCAGCCTGTTTCCGATATAATCCATGTGACCGGTATCGCCCTCGTAACGCTTCGCCTGCACATGATACTGAAAGCTTGTTTCCTTCATCATTTCCTTGCAGGTCTCCCAGCCATGCACCTTTTTCGCAACAGCCGTCAGCATATCCTGCGCCGCGGGGCTCTTGATCTTCGCGCGCAGCTCCTCCACGTTCGGCTCCTTTGCGCTCTCGACAAGCTGCATCAGGAGCTGCTCCTCCAGCATGGCGCGTCTTTCCGCAGTGTCCGCTTTGTAGTAGTCCATCAGCGGATCGCTGTGCTTTTCCCGAAATGCGTTGGCAAGCTCTTCCTGCATTTTCTTTTTATCGCCCGGCATTTTCTGTTCTCCTTTCCGCCTTTATATATGGTTTTGCCGATTCTCCTTCGGCCCTCCGATCCGGTTTCCCAGCACGGCGTTTCGCCCGTCGCGCACCATTTTTTGCAGATCCTCATCCTGCGCGGATACGTTTTTCCCCTCGTGACCGCCCGTGCCGCGATATGTGGTGGAATTCTCGAACCGCGCATTGGGGTCGCGGTTGACGCCCGTGTGGTCCACGTCCAGCCAGTCGCCGTTCCCGTTTGCCGCTCTGGCTCCGCTGACGTAGTGGACCGGCATCTTCGGGTCAAGCCGATGCAGCCGCTGCATATGCGACTTGGTGTTGTACCCGCCGCCGAACAGCCATCCGCCAAAGCCCATAATCTTGCTGCCCGACGTCTCCGTCGCCGCCTGATGCAAATTCCCTATGGGGCTGTGGAGGACGACGCCGCCCAGCTTCTGGACGCTGCGTCCCTGCTCGAGCGCCTGCTTTTGCTGCTCCTGCGCAAAGTCCGCGGCGACCTTGGACGCCACCGCTCCGCCCAGGGAGTAGCCGTGCAGGATCACGTCCTCGGGCTTTACGCCCATGTTCTTGACCACATAGTCGAGCATCGCCTTTCCGTCCTTGTAGAGCGACTGCTCGCTCAGCGGCGTGCCGGTCTTCTGTCCGTTCGCGTTCAGCGTCTCGCTGTTGCCGAAGCCGCGATAGTCCATCGTGACGACCTTTGCGCCCATCTGCAAATACGGATCGAGCACATGCCGGACGTAGTTTCCGGCGGGCCCGCCGCTTCCGGAGAAGAAGAGCACGACCTTGCCGGTGGGATTTTCGGGCTCATAGACCGCGCCCTTGAGCCTGCCGTCCTTCGTCCGGACGTCAAGATCCCGCGTCTTGTTCTCCTTGGGAAAGGGATAGCGCGAATCGTGCCGCTCATCGTGATCCCCCAGAGCCGACGTGTTGACAAGCGATGTGAGCATGTGCCGCCCCCGGCCCGAGGAAATGCTTGCCTGCGCGCGGGTCTTGTCGATCTCCGCGGCCCCTTCGCTGCGGCGCTTCGCCTGCGCGATCTGCTCCAGCTCGCGCTTCGCCTGCCGCTTCTTGGAGCCGAGGAAGTCGTGCTTGAGCTTGTCTGCTCCCGTGCGGCCGGCTGCCGTGCGCAGATTCCTCATTTTCTCCTTCTTGAGCGCGTTGGCCGCGGGCAGATTCTGCTTCATTTCCCTGCGCAGCTTCGGATTGCGCGCCAGCAGCTCCGCCACATGCCTCGCCTTGGGATCGTTGGCCTGCGTGGTTCCTTGGCTCTCCCCCATGACATACTGCGCAAGCTCGTCGTCCGTCAGACGCGTGCCGAGGCCGCTCTGCTGCTCCGCTCTGCGAATGGCGGCCTTGATGGATTCCAAATTGTCTACCGGCATATCAATTCCTCCCCTCGTCCTCCGGCAGCCCGAAACGGTAGGTGCCGAAAGAGATCTCCGCGCGCTCTTCGATGGGTATCCTCCGCTCGATCAGCTCGTCTATGTCGCTGTCGATGCTGGCGAAGGCGAGCTGCACTTCGCCGGAAAACGCCCCCTTCAGGCGCGATATGCTTTCGTTGACGACGGCGATGAACGAGGCGGCGGCAGAGCAGCCGTTGTACATCCACGGGATCGAAAGCCCGTTCTCGTCGCCCTGCACGAGAAATACCGCGCGGATGACGCCGTCCTCCACGCAGGCGCAGCTCTCCGGACGGTAGGCGCTGTCATCAAAGGGCGTCTGCACCGCGACGTTCGGGAGAACGAAATCGTCCACCAGCCCCGCAAAACGGGCGCGCTCCGACTCGGAGACGTCCGCCAGCGGAACGATCGTACCTTTCACCTCGCCGGGGACGGGAAACTGCGGAAAATCCTTCAGCCGGGTAGAAAAGCCCTTGCTCCCCTCCCGCACCGCGACCATAAAGTCGCAGGCGCGCAAAAACTCGCTCATGTGCGCGTCGTTCTGCGAAAAAGTGAGGCTGACGCCGTCCAGCTCGCCAGACTCCTCCGCCGCGCGCGTGAGCATTTGCAGCATCGCCCTTCCTCCGCCTCTGCGGCGGAACGGCTCGTCCACATAGAGCCAGTCCACCAGCGTCTCGCCCTCCTGCACATGCGCCATCAGAATACCCGCCGCCGCGGGGGAGGGCGCTTCCTCCACGCAGCCCACCAGCAGTTCATCCGCCGGCAGGTCCTTCAACAGCTCTTCCGGATACAGCTCTTCGAAGTATTCCAGATCAGCCGCTGTCAATACGCAGCTTTCCACTTGAAGCAGCTCCTTTCGTTGCAGGTCTTTGACCTGTTAAATCTGTCCGTTGTACCGCAGCCCCAGCATGGTCACGTCGTCGTTTTGCGGCGCGCCCTGCACGAAGGCGTCGATTGCGGCGCGCACATGCGGCAGCAGCTCCTCCGGCTTTGCCGACGGCGCGCTGTTCAGCGCGGCCAGCAGTCCCGCCTCGCCGAAAAAGCTTCGGTCCGCGGTCGCCGCCTCCGTGACGCCGTCCGAATACTGGAAAATGGCGTCGCCGGGGTTTAAGCGTATGGTTTGGTTATGGGATTTGACCGCGTCCTCCACCAGCTCCAGATCCTCCGGTGAAAGCGCCGCCAGCGCAATGCCGCCCGCCTTGGGCAGAACGCGCCATGCGCCGTTCTGATAGAGCAGCAGCCGCTCGTGCCCCGCGTCGGCATAGGTGAGCTCTCCCGTGGAGATCTCCAAAACGCCGAGCCAGGCGGTCACGAACATCTCCTCCTCGTTGTTCTCGCAAAGCGAGGCGTTCGCCACCGAGAACACCTCCTCGGGGCTGAGCTTTGCCTGCGTGTGCGTCTTGATGATCGTTTTGGCGATCATCGAGAACAGCGCGGCGGGCACGCCCTTTCCGCTCACGTCCGCCACGACCAGGGCGAGGTGATCCTCGTCGACCAGGAAAAAGTCATAGAAGTCGCCGCCGACCTCCTTGGCCGGAGCCATCGTCGCATAGATATCGAACTCGGGCCGATCGGGAAACGCCGGGAACACATTCGGCAGCATCCCGCCCTGAATACGTTTCGCCATTTCCAGCTCCGCGTCGATGCGCTCCCGCTCCGCCTGCTCCCGATGCTTCTTCTGCAAAAGGCGTATCTTTCTCCTGACGTACTGCCAAACCAGCGTGACGGCAAGTCCCGCCGTGCAGACGCCCGCCAGAACAAAGAACCATATCTCCTCATAAAACGCTCTCTGCTTGACGATTTGGACGCTTACCCTGCCTCCTTCGCCTCCGAGCGAACCGGAAAGCTGCAGCGTAAAATGATACGTTCCGCCCCGCAGATTGGTGTAGCTGATCGGAACAAGCTCGCTGCGTCTGACGGTGACGCTGTCGTGGTCAAAGCCTTCCAGCTGATAGGTGACCAGCGGATCGATCAGCGAGTAGTTGAATACATACGCGTAAACCGTCAGCTTCTGCACACGGGGACCGATGGAAAAGCTGTTCGTTTCGTCCGGATAGACGCGCACGCCGTCCGCGTCCAGGAACGGTACGGCGGCCTTCAGCTTGCCGACGTTCTCAAAGGGCTCTTCGATGTTGAGCTTCACAACGCCCTGATTGCCGGAAATGTACAAATCGCCGTCCCCGGTCAGCTCGCTGTAAGAGTTTCCGGTCGCGACGCACGGCAGACCGTTTGCGATCCCGTAATGGATGGGATTGATCTGCCGGTCCGCCAGAAGCTCCTCCGCCGGCAGAACATAGATCCCGTTGCTGCTGAGGACCCAGACCTCGCCCTTGCTGTTTCGAAACAGATCGTAATTGTTGGAATAGGGGAAGCTTTCGATCGTCGTGATCCGATACTCTTCGGTCATATAGGCAATGGAGTTCCCGGTGACGAGCCAGTAGAGGCCCAGCTGCGGGTCGTACTTGATGCGCATGATGATTTCCGAGCGCAGGCCGTCCTCCTTGCCAAAATGCCGGACGCCCTCCCTGCCGATCACATAGATCCCGCTGCCGTCGGTACCGAGCAGGATATCGCCGTTCGGCGCTCCCTCGATCGTCAGACTGTTGTAGTTTTCGATTCCGGACTCCGCCCCGTAGCTGCCTGTGATCCTTCCGTCCTCGATGACGACCGCGCCGCCCACGAGCGCCACGGCAATCGAGCCGTCCCGCCGTTCGCAAACGGTGCGGACGCGGTTGGACGGCATCCCGTCCTCCACGCCGAAGGTGACGAGCTCGCCCGCGTCGTAGCAAAGCAGCCCGATCTTCTCCCAAGCGGAGATCCAAAGCCGGTTTTTGCTGTCTCGGATGATGGAGCGGATGCGGCAGCCGCGGAGCAGCTCGATCAGATCCTCGGCGTCGATCGGAACGCCGGACGCGGTCTCCGCCCTGTTCAGCGGCACCGATCGCACCACGCCGCCCTCATCGAGCACCGTCAGCCCGGTATCCGTGCCGGCAAACAGCTGTCCGTGATACATACAGGTGGAATTGACGACGTCTCGGGGCAGATCATAACGCTTGTACAGATCGGCGAATTGATTGGAAACAAGCTTCATCACCCCCTGCCGCGAGGATGTGAACCACAGGTTCCCTTCATAGTCCAGCAGCATGCTGTTCACGGAGTTGGTCATCGGGAGATTGTCGATCACGCGCACGCCGTTTCCGTCCAGGACCCCGACGCCGTTTCTGGCGCAGATCCAAAGTCGGTCTTCAACATACTCAAACGCCGACACAGAGGATAGCGGAGAAATGTCCGCAATCTCCGAAAAGCCCTCCTCCAGACGGCCGTAGTAAATCTTATTGCCCTCCGCCTCCAGAAAGACGCAGCCCGGGTTTGCGGGATCGGGCAGCATTCCGCCGATACTGCTCATGCCATAGTCGCTGCAGATCGCATTGGAAACGACCGCTCCGTTCCGGATGGTAAAGAGCTCGCCCGCATTGGTCAGGCCGTAGAGCAGGCCGTCAGGCCCGCGGCGCAGGTCATACATGTTGGACTCGGAAAGCAGCGGGTCGTCAAACAGGTGAAGCGTTCCTTCGGGATCGACCATGACGACGCCGCCGGTGGTGGCAATGTAGACCGCACCGCTCTCGTCCTCCGCAATGGCACGAATCGAATCGGAGCCGACGCCGTCCGTTTTATCCCATCTTCTGACCTCTCCGCGTTCCATCACGGCGAAGCCGTTGTCGTTGGTGCCGATCCACAGGCGGTCCCGATGATCCACATACAGCGCTCTTACGCTGGTCACGCCGGTGGAGGGCGAGATCCGTTCAAACGTATGGCCGTCGTACCGGGTCAGGCCGCTGTAGCCGCCGATCCAGAGAAACCCCTCCGACGTCTCCGCGATCGCGTTTGCCTCGGAGGTAGGCAGCCCGTTCGTGTTGTTGTAGAGCACAGCGGAAAAAGACTCGCTGTGCCGGACAGGGTCAAAAGCAAGCGCTTCGCCCCGCCCCTGCGTGGTATTGACCGTCAGCTCCGCCGCGTCGGCGTTCTGTCCCGCAAGAAGCAGCAAAAGCGGCAGAAGCAGTATGATATTCCGGATGGCTTGTCTGGCACGCATCATCTTTTCCCCTTCTCCCGAACCATACCGCCCTTGCCCGGCGTCCCGCGCCGCGGCAGCCGCCGTCAAACATACTTGAATATCACCGCGAGGCCGGTAAGCTCCAGCACCTCCATAACGGGCTTGGTCACTTTTTTCAGCAGAAGCGTTCCGCCTCTGCGCCGCATCTGGATGCTGGCGAGCTTCAATACGCGCAGGCCGGCGGATGAAACATACGTCAGCCGCTCCATGTTGAGGATCACTGTGTCAAATCGCTTGACGGCGTCCAGCAGAATGGCCTCCGCGCCGGGTGCAGTATTGACGTCAAGTTCGCCGACAAGAATCAATTCGCCCTCACGGTCCTGCTTGACCAGATCAATATTGAGCATTCCGCTGTCCTCCTGCCCGTTAAAACTATAGTTATGCCGCTGCTTCCAGTCCCTTGAGGGAATCGGCGATGCCGGAGAGAAGCTCGTTCATTTCATCCTCAGTGATCGGCGTCTGCGGCACAAAAGCCGACCATGTACAGTCGTTCAGCCGCAGCGTATCGTTCTCCGAAGCGACGGCGAACACGTACGTGACGTCCGCCTCTTCGCCGGAGACCGTCACCTCCGCGCCGCCGCTCACGTGAGTGCTCAGACGGACTTTCACGCCGTCTTCCACCGTCCGGAGTTCCGCGATCGAGGCGATCAGCTCGTCCGAGCTGGCCGCCGTCCAGCGCTCAGGCGGGACAGTCTCGTCCTCGGACTGCACGCCGGCGTCCGCGATGTGGATCACCAGATAGCCGTCGCCGTCCGTGTAGGCGGTGTACGGGTGCTCCTCGCTCCCGCCGCTGACGGGGCGCTGTCCGGCTTGCTCGCTGTGGTCGATCACGGTAACGGCGAGCCGATCGCCTTTTCTCTGCGTCTCGACCGTCAGACGGACCGCTGCAAGCCGCTCGTCTCCGCTCGTCAGCGTAAAGGAAAGTACGGTGCGTCCCTCTGACACGGGCGTCAGCACGACTGCGGCCTTGCCGCGGCCGGTCTCACGCAGGGCGACCGCCGCCACGTCGTCGCCCGCGCGATCCGCGGTCCAGACGCTCTCCTGCACGGCGCTGCCGTCCAGCGTCAGCCGGACGGAGCCGTCGAGCTTTTCCGTCCACTGATACGGGTACGGAGCCTCGTCGTTTCGGACGCGCCGCTCGCCGCGGCTGCGCAGGAGCAGCACGCTGGCGGCGATCAGCAGCAGGATCCCGAGGAAGACGGCCGCGGTGATCAAAAGTGCTTTTTTGTTCTTCATGGTCACGCTCTTTCTGCGCCGCCGAAGTCAGTTCCCGCGGCGCTCACGCTGTTGAGCCGATTCTGCATCTCTCTCATCTTCTGCTCGTTTTCCTGCTGCATACGGAGCATCTCCTGCATCAAGTCCTCCATGGTCTTTTTGGTCGGGTCGGTCTCGTTTTTCACCGTGATGTTGAGCACGACCGACGCGGCGGAAGACTCCTTGGAATAGATGGTAAGCCGGTAGCCGAGATCCCCGTCCGTATAGTTCCGCGGCGGCAGGAAGACGACGTTGCCGGGATCGTTCGTATCCAGGCTGCCGGGCTGCAGCTGGACGGAAGCCCACAGGGCCGCCTCCTCCGCATTGGCCGCATCCCTTCTCTTTTGCTCAAGGACCTCCTGCGTATATCCGCGGGTATCGCCAAGCTCCGCGTTGCCGATCGCGCCCGTGACCGGATCGCGGCTTTCCAGCTTCACCGCGAGGCCGTCCGCGGAGCCGATCAGCGTAGATACGACCCGGATGCTCTCGCCGGACTGGAGCTGGATATCGCGCGAGCCGCCCATCATCGTCTGCGCCTCGGTGTTGCTGCCGATCAGCACGTCCGCGGAGAGCAGGATATCCGCCATGCTCAGGTGGAGCGGCTTGCCCTCGACGACGGTCTGTCCGACGCTTCGATCCGCCTCATCGCCGGCCTCGCCGATGCGGACCTTTACCTCTTTCAGATTCCATGTCGCGACCGAATCGCCGGTCGTCCGCTCCTTGTACGGCTCCAGCTCGATCCAGCGAAGCTCGTCGACGTCGGGGACGAGGATCCTGACTTCGGTCTCCTGATCCGCGCGGAAGGCGCGGTCCTCTCCCTGGATGTACAGGCGCAGATCCTCATACACCGGCGTGTGCTGGGAGCCGTACGCATCGTAGTACCCCAGCGTCAGGCGAACGGGATCGCTGGTGCCGCCGCTGATGTTCTCCTGCGCTTTATCCGTCAGGAAGGTCATGGTGACCGGGCTGACCGAACCGCTCGGATTCATGCGGCTCGGCGCGCCGGAAACGGGTTGGGACGCGGCAAAGCTGTACTCGCCGTTCACGCGGATCAGCTCGCCGTCCGCCTTGTCGAGCTGCCGGTCCACCACGTATCCCGCGTCGATCGACGTGCGGACCGTCCCGCTGGAGACAACGGAGATGCCCGTGATTTCGGATATGTTGTGCTGGTCAAACTGCAGCTCGATCAGCTGGCCCGGGCGGATCTTGGTGTAGCCCTGGTCGGTCAAAAAGACGTACGGCGTCCGAAGCTCGCTCGCATTCGGGTTGTCCGATCGGTACCACAGCGCCACCGCCACGTCGTTGGGCGTCCCCTCGGTATTATCGCCCTCTTGATGCGGCGTCAGGCTGGCGCTCTCCGTATCGGCGCCCAGCTGCAGCAGCACGCGCTGCTCCTCCGCCACAGTCGTCGAAAGCTCCGTGAGCTCAATGCCGAGATCGCTCAGTCCGCTGCCGCCGACCTCCCACGACTTGACCACAACGCCGCTGCGCACGCGCTGGATGAGGCCGCGCCGGATCCCGTTGATTCCTTCCCCGTTGCCGCTGTAGAAGGCAATGGAGCTGATGCCGGCCAAGCCGTTGACGCGCACGTTGGTGGAGTAAAAGACCGGCTCGCCGTTGTAGAGGGCGAGATCCATCACGCCCGTCGAGGCCTGCTGAGGCCGTCCGTCCATATCGGAATAGACGATCTTGGTCACGCCGCCGTAGGAGGACGCGCCCGTCGAGGCATCCGGCCAGAGGAAGATATTGAGCGTGTCGTTCCTCGACGCAGGCTCGCGCGAGACCGCCGAGGTCCACTCCTTTGCCTCCGGATTGATCTCGATCAAGTTTTCCGTGAAATTGACCAGAATGTCCGCCGCGTTCGGATTAGCGGGATTATTATTGTACTTTTCGATGTGCTGCGAGTAGGCGTAGGGCATGGCCTCGCTGGTGCTGTAGGCCAGTTTGGTCAGCTCCTGTCCCGCATCGTAGAACTGCTCGTACTCGTTGTTCGCGTTGAGCCGGAGCTTTCCGGGCCCGTTCACAAGATAGAGCGAGACGCCCGAGATGTTCCAGTTGAGCGACGAGGTCCCGCGCGCGTGGAACACGATGTGGTTGATCTGCCTCACGTCTCTGAGTTCAAAGAAGAAGCGGTCCGTATGGTTCGCGCGGAACATCCAGTCGGGATCGCTGACCGCCATTCCGCCGACCTCTTCCGAATACTGCTTGTTGTGGCGCTGGTACTCGTACATCGCCTCCACAATGTCGCCGGTAGAGCCGCTCTCCGTGGACGCAGAATAGTGCTCGTAGTACACGTCCGCCGAGAGAGCGCCCCGGAACTGCTCCGACGGGTCGTCGTAGCTGTCCGTCTGGATCGCGGCCATCAGCTTGATGGAATACGTCATCCCGTCCACCAGATAGGTCTGCGTCAGATCCTCCGCGCTGCGGCCCTGCAGGCCGCGGATGGTCCCCGTCGCGCCTTCGTCGCGGTAATCGATGCCGATCCAGCCGACCTGGCTGACGATCCACGTCGGCGAAAGCGCGGCGTTGGTGGTCTGCCTGATCTCGATGGAGGCGATCTCCAGCTTGTCGAATCGATCGCTGTCGCCCGAGATATCGTCGGGCACGATCTGCACCGCCGTCACATCGCCGTAATTCCGGTTCGTCGGGATCGTGAAGGTCTCCGCGTGATTGGAGCGGAAGCCGTCGCCGGAAAGCTGCTGATTCGCGAGGACGAAGCCGCTGCTGCCGCCCTCAAAAATCAGGCGGAAGTGGAACAGGTTCTTGGAACCGCTGTCGCCGTTGTCGGACGTCGAAACCACGGCGTTTCCGACGTGGACGGTCACCTGATACCTTACCGCCGAGTCAACGAAGCCGAGATTCTGCGTGGCGTCCTCATACGTCATCGTGTAGCGCAGCTGCGACCAGTCCGGCTCCTGCTGCGTCAGCACGTCGACGCTGCCGCTGCCCGAATTCGGGCCGACAGGCTCCGCCTCCTGTCCGGGCTGGATCAGGACCGGGCCGGCGGAGCTGCTTCTGTACTCATAGACCGTATCGGCGACGACGTAGCGGTCAAACCGCCGGTCGCTGGTCAGCCCGCCGACGGAGAAATTCCCCCAGCTGACGCTGCGCTTGAACGGGCCGTCCCGAATGACCGAGATCGCGCAGTTCGCCATCTGCCATTCGTCGCCGGCGCCCGCTTCGCCCTCGATCCAGACCCTTGCATCCGTGATCTCCTTCGCCTTCGGCAGGCTGACGACAAAGCGCAGCGTCTGCCCCTGCGCGGCGCCGGCATAGTATCCGAAGTCCTCCACACTGCCGGGCCAATAGCCATAGTATTCCTTTGCCCGCTCGCGCACCCGAATGGTTCCGGATTGCTGCGGCTTTCCCTCCAGACTTGTATAGGCAATGCGCATTAAGATATCTTCGGTGGTTCCCGCTCCCGGGAGATCGTCGGTGGTCAGCTCGATCAGGAAGCGATCCGATTTGGACTCCTCGCGTACCAGGATATCGCCGTCGCGAAAGGCTCTGAGCGTGATGCCGTTCGAGCCGACGACCTTGCTCGTGCCGTTGACGCCGGTCGCCGAAAGGAAGGCATACGGCTTGCTTTTGAACTCATAGCGGATCGCTCCGGCCGACTCGTCCACCGCGGCCGCGATCACGGAGGCTTGCTCCCCCTGCTCGCCGCTCGTGTCGCCGAGCAGGTACACCGCGGTCGTCAAAAGCGCGACGTTATCCTCCATGCTTTCTCGCTCGCGGTCTTGCAAAACCGCGTCGCTTGCCGTGAGACCGCATTTTTGGCGGACCGTTTCGCCGCCGAGGGTCATCGTGATGGTTCCGGTCTCGCTGAACGAGCCAAAGTCCGGAAGGAACGCGCCGATTACCAGGCTCTCGCCCTGCTGGGCAAGACCGGCGATAGGCGCATTGACGTCCACCCCCAGAGCGCGCGCATATTCCGCCGCGTTGATCACGGCGGGGATCTCCGCCGTGCGCGTCGCGCCGTAGCGGTCGATGTAGCGCAGGCTCAGGAGCATATCTTCCACGGGGCGCATGGCGTCCAGCGTGTTCGCGCCCGCACCCGTCGAAAGGCACTCCAGCCCCGCGCCGAAAACGTCCGCGAAATCAAAGCGGATCGCCATTGTGAGGCCCGTGCCATGCTGCATCGAGCGCGTCTTGTAGGCGTCGTCAAAGCTCGTTTGCAGCGGCAGATCGCCGACGGAGCGGCGGGTGCTGTCGTCTGCGCTCATGCCGATCAGCTTGTCGCCGGTCCACGAAATGCTCCTGCCTTCCTTGCAGCTTTCGGCGATCAGCTCCCCTTCGAAATCAATATAAACATTGCTGGACAGATCGTTCCAGCGGTACAAGCCGCCGATCCTGTCCACGCGGAAAACGCGTATGCCCTGTGTGGTCCACGTGCCCCGCGAGCCGACGAATATCTTGATGTTATCGATCCGGTCGATCGGGTCGGGCGTGGTGAAGAGGTACTGGTCCACCTGATACGGCTGAAACGGCGTCCTGTCCTCCAGCGCGGAGCCGTCCGCCCGGTAGCCGTACCGCCCGTACAGAAGCTCGTCCCGGCTCTTTTGCTCGGAGCTGACGGCGTTTGCCGCCTCATAGGTTTTTTTCAGCGAGCCGGCATGAGGGAACAAAAGAGTGCTGTTCAGGTCGACCGCGCTTCCCGCCGCGCTGTCATAAGTGACGATGAAGAATTCGACCTTCTCCTCATCCCCGGTCGATACGCCGGTCGTGACCTCCAGCATATACTGATAGTCCGCCGCGTGGGCGTCCGGGGCCATGTGCAGCGCGCACAGCAGCAAAGCCGGCGCAAACGCGAGAAAGCCGACCCGCCGCAGAACCGTCTTCAGTCCATGGTATGTCTTTTTCAGAACGGTATGATTCATTCCATTCACCCCACACATCAGGATGCCGTTTTGCTGTCCAGATACGCGATCAGATCCTTGAGCGTCATCGGCGCGCTGGACTGGCCGTCGATCCGCATCCGGTCAAATACCGTCACCTGCGGCTCCGTCCGCTTCATATTGCCCTCCAGGAAGGCGAGAATATCAAAGTCGGACTCCCCGTCGACGGTCTCTTCACTCTTTTCAACTTCTTCGCTCTCTTCGGCCGCGGACTCCGCGGCCTCCGGAGCGGTCTCATGATCAGCCGGCGCGCCGTCCTCGAAGAGCCTGTCGAAGATCGACCCCATCCCGGAATCGTCGGCCGGCTCATCGCGCGGCGTCTCCAGCTCTTCAAAGAGATCCTCCGCGCCCTCCGATTCGCTTTGCCGGACGTCGGCCGGCCCGGCAGCCGTGTCTTCCTGCGCCGCAGCGCTCTCAAGCTGCTCGAGGCGTCTTCTCAGCCGCTCGATCTCCGCGTCCTTCTCGCTCAGCTCCGCATTCTTCTCGTTCAGCTCCGCGTCCCGCTCCCTGCGGGCAGCCTCCTGCGCCCGCAGCTCGTCGGCGTCCGCGGAAAGCGGCGGCTCGCCCGCAGGCTCGAAGGCGTCCGCTCTTCCCATTCGTCTGAACGCCTCCGACATATTGCCGAACATGCCTGTCAGCGCGCCCATCATGGCGGACATCGAGGTGTCCGTCGGCGCGGCTTCGGCGGCGGCAAAGCCTCCCGCATGCTCCGTCTCCGTGAACTGCACCGCAGACGCTTTCGCCGCGGGGGGCGCTTCCTCCTCATTCGTCGGCGTTTCGTAATCCGCCCGGTCAAACTCGCGGAATGCCACGGAGCTCTGCAAAACGGCAGCCTCTCCCTCAAGGCCCTCCATGCGCTTTCTCTCCGCGACGGCTTTTTCGTGCGCGGCGCGGCTGGACGCGATAAAGTCCTCCCATTTTGCCCCGCCTTCCTCGCCGGTGAAATACCGGCTGACGAAGTCGCGGCTCTGGAACATACGGATCATGCTCTCGCCCGTCTCCACGCGGAATGTGGAGCGGCTGGTCGGGCTCATGATCGTGAACGCCTGCCCGCGTGGGGCCTGCACGATCTGCTCCTGCTCGCTCTCGTTGATGCCGCCCGCGTTCTCGTAGAGCTTGACGAGATCCTGAATGTCGTTCGGCGCGAGCGCAAAGATAAAGCTGTACTGGCAGGCGTTGATGATGGCCGTCGACTTGCGGGCGATCTCCTCGCTGCCGACGAAGTCCTTGATGTTCTGCGTGATGACGATCTGCATACCGTTGTATTTCCGGATGCGCTTCGCCAGCTGGAACATGAAGTCCAGCGCGATGGGATACTTCGCGTCGATGAAGACGTGCGCCTCGTCGATCACGACCACGACCTTGCGGTGCAGGCCGTATTTTGTGTTGTAGTCCCGGTTTTTGATGATCTCGTTGTCGATGTACTTGAGCACCAGCAGCATCTGCGCGTTCGCGATCGTCTGGTTGCGGTTCGCGAGCATACTCTGGAAGTTGAACACCGTGAAGTTGGTGTCCGTCGTGACGGTGCTCGGGCCGTTCCAGATGTTTGCGTTGCGCCCGCCGGTGGAGAATTTCGCGATGTAGTTCATGAGATTCCGGAGCATCGTGCGGATATACTCGTTGTCGGTGCTCTGGAACTCACGCAGGATCGAGTCGTACAGATCGTCGAAGATCGGATAGTCCTCCGGCGCAAGCGTGGAAAGGTCGGTCTCCGCCGTGATGCCGAAGTCGCTGTAGAGCCGGTCCACGATGCTGTTGAGGTACTCCATCGAGTCCTTGTCGCAGTCAGGCAGGATCTGGCGGAAGAATTCCTCCAGAAACTGCAGGTGCGTGGCGTAGCTGCCGCTCGGTCCGCCCTCGCCCGCTTCGTCGTCGTCCAGCGCGGTGATGATGTGGAACGGATTCAGCCGTCCGTGCTGGGCGTTGCCGACGTTGATGATCTTGCCGTGCAGATTGCCCGCCAGCTCCGAATACTCGTTTTCAGGATCGAGAATAAATATTTTTGCGTCATCCGCGGCGAGATTCGAGAGGATGCTCTTGGTCGCGTAGGATTTACCGGAGCCGGACTTGCCGACGATGACCATGTTGGAGTTGACGCGCTCGCTGTCGCGGCGGAAGAAATCGATAAACACGGGGATGCCGTCGCTCTCGCCCAGCTTGACGCCGCCCTCGTCGGAGATGTGGGCATAGATCCACGGGTAGCACGCGGCGATCGTATTGCTCGGGATGCCGCGTCCCCGCTTCGACACCGGATCGAGCCCGTTGACCTGCGAGCCGATAAACGCCTCCATCTGGTCGAATTCCATATTGGCAAGGCGGAAGCCGCTCTCCTGCCAGGTGCGGCGGACCGCTTTTTTCATATCGGCGATGGTCGGCAGAAGCGAGATCGGCGGCTGCTTGATCTTCAGATTGTTCCGCGTCGCCGTGATGTCATACGCGGTGATGTAGACGTTGACCTCGAGCAGCGACTCGCTGTCGCTTTGCAGCGTGGTGAGCAGCTCCTGCAGGGTGGCAAGGTGCGTTTCGATCTCCATGCGCTTGGAGTCGACGCCCGTGGCGCTCCACTGCCCGCGCAGCTCCATGAGTGAGCGGTCGATGCCGCGGATCGCCTTTTGCCGGTCCATCGGCTTCGCCTTAACGACGACCTTCGTGCCGGGAATGGACATGACGCCCGCAAGCCACGCGTCGCCCACCAGCGCGGGATAGCTCGCCGCGCGAAGGTTGTGCGTGACGATGTGGTTGACCTCCACGCGCCGCGCCTTGATATCCACGATCTCAGGCTTTGCCCAGTGCGCATAGTCCTCGGGAGCGATCCGATCGATTTCCGTTTCGTCAAAGTCGAGCGCGTTGGTATATTTCAGAAATACCGCCAGCTCCCTGTCGTCCAGACGATGGACCGCCAGCTCGCCCTGGGTAAGCGACGCGAGCGCGTTGCTCATCTGAAGCTCCAGCTGGCGCTTGTCGCTCTCGAACAGCACCAGATAATAGAAATCCGTTACGACCTTGTTGTCGCTGCAAAGCGCGAGCAGCTCGTTGATCCGGTCGTATTCGACCTCGACGCGGGCCTTGACCTCGTCCTCGTCCAGCATGCCGTTCTCATAGGATCGCTGCAGATCGTCCAGCTTGTCATACTCCTTTTGCAGGTAGCCCTCATAGCGGATCGGTCTCTCGAGCTTGACGATATTCGCGCTGTACTTCGCGTTGACCGCGCGCAGGATGCGGCCGAGGCCGTTTTCTATGGAGTTCCGGCGGCGGTTCTCGCTGAAAAAGCGAAACTCCACCGGATCGATCTCGATCGCCGCGCCGTAGTACTCCTTGTTGCCGTATACGATGCACCCGTCCTCAAGCGCGGTAAAGGGAAGGAGCAGGTCCATATTCTGGCGGTGCGCCGCGGCGTCCTTTGCGTCTGCCATGGCGCGCTGCGCTTCCTCGCTCTCCCGCGCGCGGCGCGCGCGGATCGCCTCCTTTTCCTCCTCGGGGACCTGGGCGCTTTTGAGCATCTTGTCTTCGCGCCTGCGATGGAGCTTCCGCGCCTTTTCGGCAGCCCTGTCCGCCTTTGTCCCCGAACGGCGCGAAGCTTTCGTCTCGCCTGTCTCGGCGTCCTCCCGAAACAGCGCGTCAAACGCGCTCTCATCGCCGTGCTCGCTGCCGCGCTCCAGGAGCATTTTGTCGCTGTACCGCTTCGCAAAGCGGCGGTCATAGCTGAAATGGCTGAGAATATGAAGAATATAGACGTAGTTTGCCTGCTCGTCGATGCGGATCAGGAGGAGACCCGCGACTGCGGCGACTCCGACACAGATGGCAAGCTTATACGGCAGGGTCGAGATCAGCACAAAGATGATCATCGCCGCGCCAATGCCCGCAACGATCAGATCCCCCAGCGTAACGCCGCGGAAAAACTCCACATCGACTTTGGTTTTGCCCGGTATCAGTCTTGTCATATTCTCACCCTATCAAGCGTTATGTTTTGCTGCTGGGATTGTCCTTTCCCGTCTGGAAAGGCGGGCGCCGCGGCGGCGGGGACATCACGGGTTTTTCCATCGAGCTCATCTTGATCGACTGTCCCGGAGCTCCGGGCTGTGCAGCCGAGGACGACTTAGGCAGAGGCTTTCCGCTCGCGTCTGTACCGAAAAGCTTTTGCGCCGCCGGACTCATCGGGGCGCGGCCGCCCGGCCTGGGCGCCTGTTCTCTTTGTTCAGACGCCTGTCCTCTCTGCTCAGACGCCTGTCCTCTCTGCTCAGACGCCGGCGTGTCGTTCCTGCTGGGCAGCTCCGGAGAGCGCGTCGGGCTCTTCTCGCCCAGCCCGGGCAGAGGCGACCCGGTTTCTTCCGCGGCCTCATTCGCCTCACGCGGCGTTTCGCTGCCCTTGCCCAAATTGCTCCACCAGTTGCCGAGCCTGCCGAAGCTGGCGTTCCAGCCTCGGGAAATCAGGTTGGAAGCGGGAGACACGGCAAAGCGCGCCGTCGCGAGGCCGAGTCCGGCAACCTTGCCGGCCGCGCCCGTAGCAAGTCCGGCCGCACTGCCGACCGCCTTCGCGGCGGAGGCGGACATATCGCCCGCCTGGATGGACTGCCAGCCCGCACTGTCCGCGAGGATACCGGTGAGCAGCGCCGTCGCCTTTTTCGCCACCTCAACAACGCCGTACACCATCACGAGCTTCGCCATGATGTTCACAAAGCCGTTTTCAAAGAAGACCAGCTCGGACGATGCGATGATCGGCAGCACGATCAGCAGCAGCTGCATCGCGATGACCGTGCCGAACACGCTCAGCGACTGCACGGTGAACGCCGTCAGCCACTGCTTGGTCTTGCCGCCGTTGTCCAGCGTCCGCGAGGCAAAGATCGGCGGCGCGATCAGATAGAGAAACAGCATGTTGAAGATGCGCGCGATGCAGTTGAGGATAATGACGGCCAGATCCCAGATCAGCGCGATGCAGGCCACATAGACGATAATATAGTCCGTGTCGAAGCCGATCCGGAAATCATCGTCCACGTCGTCAAGGTCGTAGATGTTCTTCTCGCCGATGTAGTAGGGCCCGCGGATCGCGTCGTCGATGCTGGGCTGTTCGTTGTATCGGGAGTTTTTCGCCGCCTTCATGGTTCCCATCAGGAAGACGAAGCGGTCCAGCGGCATGCGGGTATCCGACGGCATAACGCGCGTGAACTCCTTCAACGGTTTAAAGGAGGCGTCTTTTCTGAGCGTATCCATCGCGTCGAGCAGCGACCGGGAGACGCCGTCCGCATAGACGTCAAGCGGGATGTCATAGCGGAGGTCCGCCGCGTTTGCAATATTTTGCAGGACCGACTGCCAGGATCGGACCGCCGTCCCGTTTCCGTCCGTCTCCGGATAGTGATAGCGAAACACGCCCTGCTGCTGGAGGTAAAGGAGATCCTGCCGGATCTCGTTGAAGCAGGTGTTGAGATTGTAGCGGCTCGAGTAGGAGGGAACGATGGAATAATTGCCGATGGTATTGAACACGCGTCCCATCGCGGCGTACTGCTCATCCGTGTATACGATGGTCTCGGGAATGTCCAGATTGTCCGCGTTGCTGAACATATAGTTGATCTGCTGCATCAGCACGTTGGTGGAATTGATGACGATCACCATGATCGCGCTCAGCCCGAGGATCAGAAAAACGCTGCGCAGAAAGCTTGTGACCGTTTGCCCCAGAGACTCCTGCACCTTGCCGCTGGAATCGAACATTTTGCGGACGACCGCCGCGATCGCAAAGCCAAACGCCAGCACGATGCCGATGAGCGCCATGCCCCAGTAGACGTTGCTGATGGAGCGGTTGTTGAAAAAGATATTGATCAGATAATCTTTTTCATTGTTGTAAGTGACTTTGTTGATCCCGGCAAACACCTCGAACATCTCGTTGAGGATCCCGACGATCTTGCAAAGCCCGATCTCAATATAGTAAAACAGTCGGAAGAGCGTCGCGTTCAGGATTGCCTCGATCGCGCTGGATATGAGGTTGCCCAACGCGCCCTTGACCGCATTGAATGCACTCGCAAACATCTGTGTTGTCGCCTGCCTTTCTCGGTTTCGCCGCGCGTCACATGACCTTCAGCTTTTTCCGCTTGTACAGCATATATCCCAGAACGCCCGCAAGCGAAGCGCAGATCAGCGCAAAGAAGATCAGACTGTTCAGGTCAAAGTACACCATGATCGCAAACTGCTCCATCGCGGTGTTTCCGGCGCTGTCGGTGACCCACAGCGTGTAGATCCCGCTCTCGTCCAGACGTCCGTCCGCCGGAAACGCGGCCGAAACGTCGTTGTAGGTCATGCTGACCGTATCGCCCTGCTCCAGTCCCCGGACGTCCACCGCGCTGTGAAAGCGTCCCTCTTCATCCCGACGCCCCTCCAGCTCGATCTGCGGCGGCGTGCGGTCGATCGTGGTTTCCAGCGTATACCGGAGCTCATTGGCGGGGCAGATATACTCGATATGATAGAAGCCCTCTTCCTGCATGCCGATATACGAGCGCTCATAGAAGGCTTCCTCCTCCCCGCGCGTCGCCTCCAGAATGTAAAAGCCCGCCGGCATGCTGTAACCGGAGAGGTTCGTCTCCGGCCCTACGATCCGAAAGCTGAACAGGTTTACCGTGCTGTCCCCGCTCTTCGCGGTCACCGCATAGTCGCCGATCTGGCTGATCTCGCTCAGGTTCGCATTCTCCAGCGCTTCTCCGTCGCGATAAACGTTCAGGGCCGCCCCGTCATTGGCGGAAATGCTGACCCGCTCCGTCACGATCATGCCGTCAGCCACGCTCGCGTACACCTCATACAGGCCGTCCCCGACCGGATAGGCGTAGGCGCGCCGGTCAAAGTCATAGTACATCCCGTCCGCCAGCCGCACCTGCGTCTGCGCAGACGACGAGGAGACGGGCTGACCGGTCACGCTGTCCAGCGGGCCGCTGTAAAAATAATCCGGTTCGTTCGGCTCGGCATAGGCCGCCGCGCTCAGCAGGATGCACAGCGCCGCAACAAAGGCCGAGCGTATGGCAAGCTTCATTTCCGTTTCCTCCTCGTCCGCATCGGGCCGCTTCTCCGGGCGCATCTTCACCGCCCGGATCACTCGTCGCCCAAGACCTTGCTGTTGCGGACCTTGATGTCGTAATACACCTCGTCCGCTCTGAAAATGTTGCTCCGGATCTCCGTGAGATCCATGGGGCCGAACTGGTAGAACGGGCACTTGTAGCTCGGCGTGTATTTCGTGCGCAGCGGGAAGCTGTTGAAGGACACGATGATGCTGTTGCCCGTGGACTCCTGATTGTTCAGGCGCTGCAGCTCGCTCGGGTAGATGAGCGGGCGCACCTGCGTCTGCGTCGAAACGCTCACGTCGCCGGATTTGCTGCCGAGGTTCGACGACGTCGAGGTCGTCTTGACCGTCATGTTGCCGCACATCTCGGAGAACATCTTGCAGGTTTCGGTGTCGTTCGAGCCGATGAACATCTTCACGCCGCAGTTGCCGACGACGATGTCGGAGACCTCTTTGCCGTACACGTTCGTGAGCTGCGCAAAGGACTGGATCACCATGCTGAACCAGATCTTGCGGGAACGGCCGACGGTGATCATCTGGCCGAACTTGTCGATCTTCGGCATGTTGCCGAACTCGTCCATGATGAAATACACGTTGCGCGGCAGCGTCTGCCCCGGCAGGTTCGTCGCGATCTTGATGAGCGCCTTGTAAGTGGAGAGAACGAACAGCGACGCGAGCGAGTGCCGCGTATCCTTTTCGTCGGGGATCTTGAGGAACACCGCCGTCTTGCCGAAGGCGATCTTATCCGCCTTCAGATCGGTCGCCGACGTCAGGCCGCAGAGCCCGCGGTCGTTGAAGATCGTCAGCTTGTCGAGCGTCACGGACATGTAGCTCGACATGGTCTCCTCCGGCGCGGAGAGCACCTGCCGCGAGAGCTGGTACGCCTGCGAGAGCGCGCCGCGGCCCTCGAAATAGTCCTTGAGCGCCTGATAGCCGTTGCTGCTGTTCGAAAGCGCCTTTTGGACGTTGAACAGGTTGAACTTGTCCTTCGTCATGCCGAGCTCGGGGTTTTCGCTGTCCTCCAGCATGGCGAGGCAGGTCGCCGTCACGAGCGAGCGCGCGCCGCGCTCCCACATCTGGTCCTTTTCGTTCATGATGGGGACGAGACCGCCGACGAGGTCCTGCAGATCCTCGTACATCTCGTCGAAGATCTTTTGCTTGGCAATGTTGACGTCGTCCTTGGCGTGAGTCAGGTCGGCGTAGGCGACGCCGTTCCACTCGACCCACGGCGCGCCGGGCTCCGCGTCGCCGTCCAGACGGCGCAGGTCGGGGTAATCGTCCATGCTGTCAATATGTCCGACCATTCCCTCGTCCGCGTGCATGCTCTCCTGATACGCGTCCCAGATCGGCTCCAGCGGGTTCCAGCGCGACGAGGAATAGGTGTCGCGCAGGTCGAGCACCAGCACCTCGTAGCCCTGCGCCTGCAAAAACTTGGAGTGCAGGTCGAACAGCTCGCCCTTGGGATCGGTCATGATCATCGAGCTGCCGAGGTTGGCGGCGGCGATCAGCTGGATCATGGGGTTGATGAAGG
>Ga0310695_10004359_pt1 | contig 26224 bp, 24 predicted proteins | sample RumenRJG_04DNA_FD_203882 | JGI IMG/M metagenome (GOLD analysis project Ga0310695, IMG submission 203882) | Bovine rumen microbial communities from Lethbridge, Alberta, Canada - RJG_04 (v2) (version 2) | ecosystem: Host-associated > Mammals > Digestive system > Stomach > Rumen | place: Canada... | reverse complement strand
TTGGTTTTCTTGTCCTTGAAGTGGCTCACCAGTTTGGTGCCCACGGGCAGTGTATATTTGTATTCCATAGCTTTAAGAGATTATGATTTCACTAATATGGCATTCTTAAAATATCTATGGCATCATCATCTCCATGTTCAGCTGCTTTTTTTCGCCAATATAAGCCTTTCTCATTATCCATATTAGTTCCTCTTCCATTGTAATAGCAGGCAGACAAATAGTTCATGGCTTCGCCTATTGGATGTTGTTCATCTTCTGCAGCCAACTTGAAATAATTAAATGCTTTTGTGTAATCTTTGAGTCGACCACCCTTACCCTCATAATAGATTACTCCCAATCTTGTAAGGCTTTTCGTATTACCTTGTTCCGCAGATTTCTTGAACATATTGATAGCCTTGTCATAGTCTTTTTTAACGCCCAATCCATTATAGTAGAGAAGTCCCAATATATATTGGGCTCCATCTTCATTTTGCATTGCCGCCTTATGTAACCAGTGACTTGCAGTTTCAAGATTCTGTTTCACTCCATATCCTAAGGCATATAAACTACCAAGCAAACTTTGTCCAATGGCATTACCTTGATTTGCAGATTTCTCATACCATTCAGCTGCTTTATTGTAGTCTTTGTCAACAAAGCGTCCTTGAAAATAGAAATTACCGATGACCCACTGAGCTGTAGCATCTGTAGTAGCACTCTTTGAATACCAATAAAAGGCTTCTTCATCACTTTGTTCTACTCCGTTTCCTACATCATAGCATAGACCTAATAGTCGTTGAGCCCAAGAAAGTCCTTGGTCGGCAGCCTTCCTGTATAATCCAGCAGCCTTAACCATGTTTTGGGATGTACCAAATCCATAATAATAACATTGTCCGAGCATTATATGTGCTAGACTGTATTCCTGCTGTGCTGCCTTGGAATACCACTTAAAGGCATTAGAATAATCAGTTTCAACTCCATTGCCAAAAAAATAGCAGCAGCCAAGATTGTACTGTGCTTCAGGGTCTCCCTTTTTGGCCTTTCTCTCTAAAGCCTTGGTATATGTTTGAGAATAAAGTCCTTGGGTTGTCATCAAGCAGCAAAGAATAATGAAAACAGTTTTAATATTTCTATACATAATCTTTATCTAATATATAATTTTTCGTACCTTTTTTTTGCTTCCTGTGCTTTTTCGCGCCAGTATTCTCCCAGTTTCTGGTTTTCTGTGGTTCCTCTACCCATGAAGTAGCAAGCAGCAAGATAATTTCTGGCTACAACAAGATCCTCTCCGAACATATATGATTCAGAAGCATTTTTCAAATGTTTAAATGCCTTTTTATAATCAATATTGCAAGCTTTTCCTTCATAGAAGAAAATACCCAATCCCAGCTCTCCATATCCTTCATAGATTGTTGAACGCCCAAATATTCCCCACTCTCCATTTTTATTAAACGTTTTGTCTAATCGTTGAGCATTCTTGAAACAAGAATAAGCTTGTTCAAACAGTTTTTCTTTATATAAGCACATACCGTGTAAAAGCCATGGTAAGGGATCTTCTGTGTATGAATCAGTACAATACTTCAACCATTTTTTTGCTTTAGCATACTCTTTTTTATTATAATAATATAGGCCTAATGAGGCATAGGCTTTGACAGATTCTCCCTGTGCTGCAAGATGATAATACTTTAGCGATTGTTCTATATCAGCCTTAATTTCTTCTTTTCCGCGACTTCCCATTTCAAAAATATTTCCGAGTTCATTATAAGATTCTGCATCTCCATACTTTGCTGCTTGTAAATAATACATTATGGCTTGTTTGTTGCTTTGGCTCAAATTTATTAATCCACGTTTGTAGCAGACTCCTAATAATCTAAGAGCTTCGGTATTATTTAATGCGGCAGAAGCTTCAATGCAATGCAACGCCATTGCATGATATTCCTCCTTTTTTTTTGTTTCGGATTGATATGGGGAAACTTTCATCAATGCCCAACCGTAGTTTAGTAATGCAATTGGATTCCCTTTTTCTGCGGCTTTTACCAAAGGCTCTTCTATTTTGTCTGCCAAATCAATGAACTCGTCTTTTAAGCGTTCTCGTTCCGCATTCTTATGTCCAATATCGTCTATATAATGTCTGTAGCAAGATGTAATTTCTACGCAATACTTCTTTGTTCCCATTTTAATATAGCACTGAGCCATAGGGTAATAAGCTTCTGGATTATTGTGCATAGCAGATTTTTCAAACCATGATACCGCTACATTATAGTCTTGCTTAACACCATAGCCAAGCTGATAAAATCGTCCTATTTGATATTCTGCATTAGGGAACGCTTTTTCCGCACTCTTTTTATACCACTCGAGTGCTTGTTGATAATTGCGAGCATTTAGAAAGTAATTTCCAAGTTCGTATTGTGCATATGGATTACCTTTTTCTGCTGCTTTGCGAAACCAATCTTTAGACTTTGCCAGATTTTGTGTTATGTTATCTCCGATTTTGTAAGCATAGCCCAATTCCAATTGGGCATATATGCTTCCATTATTTGCTGATTTCTGGAGAGTTGTCATATAATCTTGTGCAACTGCATGGTATGCATAAGTTATGACCAAGAGAATAATGCTATACTTAATCTTTTTCATAAATTATAGATTTTAATTTAAATATCTTCTTCCGATATAACTCTTCGTTTTGCCAATTCCTTTCTGACTTTTTGTCTGACAGACGGTGATGCTTTTTTCGACCATCTATCAGCATTGGTGTCGTTACTTCCTGTTTCGGGTTGACTTATGTAATAAAGAGCTGCTCCGTCTATTGCTTCTCTGTTGCCTTTGTTGGCGTATGTTTCCAGAGTCCTTATGTCTTTGCTGGATATAGCTTTGCTGACAATCTCCGCTTCGGTTAGCTTTGGAGTGACGTCTTCTTGTCTTTCCTGTTTCCTTGCTTCTCTTTCCTTCTGCTCCTCCAGCTGCTTAGCCTTCTTCTTTGCAGCCTCTTCCTGTGCTTTTTTCTGTGCTTCGGCGGCAGAATTGTCGTTGATTACAGAAGGGGGCTCAGCCACAACGGGTTCTTCCGCAGTCGCGGTGTCTGCAACGGCGGTGTCAGCAGCTATGGTGTCGACGGCTGCAGTGTCTATCATTAGTTCCAGCTGAGTGTCGGCTTTGTTAGAGATTTGGCGCAGCAGTGGCGGTATGGCGAGGAAGAGTGCCACTCCGGCGACAGTCGACAACAGGAAAATGAGCAGCAGCTTGCGGTGGGTGACGATGGCGTTGCTGGTTCTGGCGACGCAGAGTGCAACGGCGGCTGTCACCTTTTTAATATTCTGTTTCCTGCCGGGTGTTGGCTTCCACTTTTGTTCCACTACGAAGTAGCTGGTGTTGTTGGCCACGAACGACTCGCTGACTACGTGCCCCATGACAATGTTGGCTTGCCCGAAGTTTTCGAGTCCGGTCTTACTCCTGAATAGTGTGATGAACGTTTCGTCGTATGGCACGCTTTTGCTTGGGTCTTTTGCCTTGAGCGACTCGTCGGCAGCGCGCTCGTGCGCTTGCTTGTCGAAGTACTCGTAGAGCGTGTATCGCGCCGTCTTGGTTGTGCTTCCTTGCGAGTGGCTGTCGGTTTGCGAGTACGGCATGGCGGCATAGCTAATGTAGCTTTCTCCCTCGCCGGTTATGTCGGTTATGAGATAGCGCGCATTTGAGCTTTTTATCACGTATCCTCGCGGCAGCGTGTAGCGCGGCATGAGGTTGCGCAGCAGCTCCTCCATCGTCTGCGTGCGTTCGGCGGCAGATGGCTTCATGGCGTTTACTATAGCCTCTCGCATGACCTTGCTGATGTCCTTTGGCAGTGTGCGCTGTATGATGTCTGAGTTCATCATAAACGCGCTGTATGGTTTCTTGCCCGTGAGCAGGTAGTAGAGGGTAGCACCGAGTGCATACACGTCCACTTCGCATGGAATAATCTGCTGGTCCTTAATGCCTTCCTCCACCGCTCTGCGTCGGTTCTCGGTCAGCGTGGCTATGCCGTTGTACTGCTCCTGTGGCGAGTAGCCATCCGACGTTCCCATTATATGGTGGGTGGTGGTCAGTTCTCCCTTGGTGTTGAAGTGGACGGCGATGCCGAAGTCAATGAGCACGGGTTCGTCGGGCGAGCCGTCCTGATTGTGCCTGATCATTATGTTGTCGGGCTTTATGTCGCAGTGGAGCAACTGGTGTTTCGTGTGTATGTAGCTCAGTGCATTAGCTATGGGGCGTATCATCTCCAGAGCCTCGGCCTCGCTCATCGGACCGTTCTCCCTCACCCGGTTTTGTAGGCTTCCGCCCTCGATGAACTCCATTACGTAGTAAGCCGTGCCGTTGGCGAGGAACACCTCGTTAACGTTGACGATGTTCCTACACTGCCGACAGATGTCTTTCAGCCTGCGGGCCTCAGCCTCAAAGTCCTTCAAGCCTTCCTCCACCTGCACTTTGGCCGCTGGAGAGTACTTCATCACGGTGCTGCCCTCGTCGCGGTAACACTGTCCTTTCATGAAGAACTCCTTTATGGCATAGTATCCTTTGCCCAGATAGATGTTGCCGTCGTAGACCTCGCGCGAAGCCAGATACGTTATGCCGAATCCTCCCTGTCCCAGCACAGGCCGCACGTCGTCGGTGGAGCGCACCTGCTGCCCCGGTCTGAGCGGTTGGCCGCCCACCACCTGTTCAATGGTGTAGGTGCGTTCCTCGGTGCGCTTGGTTTTCTTGTTCTTGAAGTGGCTCACCAGTTTGGTGCCCACGGGCAGTGTATATTTGTATTCCATAGCTTTATATATTAAACCCACCCCCAACCCCTCCCCAAGGGAGGGGAGAGCATACAACCCTCCATAAGTTATTCTTCCCCCTTGGGGGGATTGTGGGTAGTTACTTCAGTGTCTTGAGCATTTCGATAAGACGGTTATTTGTCTTGTAGTTCTTCAGAAACAGCTCGCGCTCCTTGGCCTTTGCCAGGTCGGGCAGGGTAGTGATGCCTTTATGATAGAGTTCGGCGAGGTTTTTTGCCCCTTGCTTCGACAGTCGGCCAGCCGTTTCGACAGCAATGTAGAGGCGTGCGGCCTCTGCATAGTCCTGGCCGATGCCATCACCGGCAAAGAGTTTGTCGGCCATCTCGAGCTGGGCGTATGCAATGTTGTCGCCTGCCGCCTGTCTGAGCAGCTGCAAAGCCTTGGCCGGATCTTTCTTGGTGCCCATGCCTGCGGCAGTCATCGACGAGAGATAGTAGGCAGCCACGGCGCTTTGCTTCTTGTTCACGAGCTTCTGCAGCATTTTTGCGGCTTTCTTCTGGTTGCGCTTCGGATAGTCTTTCGATGCCATGATTACGGCCTGCATGGTCTTGCCCTCGGCTATCTTGGCTTTCTCCACCTTGCGGAAGCAGTCCATTGCGGCATCAAGGTCTTTGTCTACGAAGTAGCGGCGCAGCCCAAGCAGGTACTGGGAGAACGGCCCGTTGTTGTCGTCGGCAAGGAGCTTGTTGAACTTCTCCAAGTGGCTCTGTCCGGCTTCGGCCATCCACTGCGCAGCCAGATAATAGTCCTGCCCAGTGCCTCGTCCGTTGAGGTAGCACAAGCCTAACAGCCACCGCGCATCGGCATTGGTGCGCAGAGCCTTCTTCAGGTGGGCCACGGCTGTAGAGTCGTCGTGCTCGGTGCCGTTGCCATCGAGGTAAATCTGCCCCAGACGATAGTGGGCAGCTGCAATGTCCTTGTCGGCTGCTTGCTTCAGCAGTTCCGTTCCGCGCTGCTTGTCCTGCGAGATGCCCATTCCCTGATAGGTGAGCCATCCCAGATAGTAGGTGGCTCCCACGACTCCAGCCTTCGATGCACGCTCGAACCACTGTGCGGCCTCTTGCGGCTGGTTGTCGTTGAGCAGATGGAGGGCCAGCTTGTACTGTGCCTCGCTGTTGCCTGCTTCGGCCACTTTGGTTAGGTAGGCGGCAGCTTTCTTGCGGTCAGGCGTCACTCCTATGCCGTTTGTGTAGAGGTCGTAGAGCAGAGCCGAGCTGAATGTGCTGCCCGTGTTGGCCACTATCTGCTCGTGCTGGGCTATCATCTGTTTGTTGCCTCGCTTGGCCGCTGCCTTGTAGAGCTTGGTGGCCATGAGCGAGTCTTTGGCTGTGCCGTGCCCCAGCTGGTAGCACATAGCCATGTTTGCCGTGGCATCGCTGTTGCCTTTCTCGGCAGCCCGAGCCCACCAGCTGAGGGCTTCGGTGTAGCTCTGTGGCACGTTGCGGCCAATGTAGTACCATGTGCCGAGAGTGTTCTGGCTGACTAAGTCGCCCTGCTGTGCTTTCTCTGTGAGCACGGCGAGGGTGTCTTTCTTCTGTTTTTGTGTCTGGGCGGTCATTGGCAATGTGGTGCAAGCCATCAGGAGCAATGCCGTAAGGATATGTTTTTTCATGGGATTGGTAGGGTGAAATGTTAAAACAGATTGAATAGTTTTCTGAGGAATTTGCTTATCGGGTTAGTCTCGCTTTCCGTGGCGCGAAACGACTCCACTTCCTCTACTGTTGTGGCGGCAGCATAGCTGCGCAGGGTTGCAGACTGGTTGTCGTCGGCAGAGTCAGCTACGTCAGGTCTGCCGCCTCCCTCCACCTCTTTTATATGTATGAGGGTGGCTGTGTTGTTGTCGCTGCTCGGAGCGGCGAGCGAGGCCAAGTGCGCCATCTTCTGCTCGTCGCTGTCCTCAGAGCACAGGGTCTCAACTATCATGGAGTCGCTCACCATGTTCGTCACTCCGTCGGTGCAGAGCAAGAAGTAGTCGCCTGCGGCAATATCCGTTGTGCGCACCACTGATGCCATGCAGCGGTTCTCTTCGTCGGTGGTGGGAGCCATGAAACGTGTGATGACGTTGCGTTGCGGATGGGTGAGAGCTTCTTCTGGCGTGATGATGCCCGAGCGAACCATCTGGGATACGAGCGAATGGTCGTCGCTGCGGTAGACGATGCCCAGTCCGGGGCGCACCTGATAGATGCGGCTGTCGCCGATGTGTGCCATGAGCACTCCCCCGGCGTGTGCCACGAGCATTGTGAGCGTAGTGGCCATGTCGCCAAGAACATCATCTGCGGCACTGTCGAGAGCGTTGTATGCCGAGTCGAGGACGTTGCTGAACAGCTCGGGCGTGAGGGTGTCGTCAGGGGCGAAGTCTGCCAGTTGCTTGCCAATGCTGCGGCACACGGTGCTGCTGGCCACTTCGCCGTGGCTGCTGCCTCCCACGCCGTCGCACACCACGAAGGCGCGGCAGCTGGCACCGGGCCGGTCGGTGTCGGGCCAACGGGCATCTTCCTGGTTATCCCTCTTACCGGGCTGTAGGAACGAATATGTTGGATAAAGACTTATTATCATGGTCGCTGTGGGTGTTTCGGTTTCTACTTGTTTTTGTTCTCCTTGAAGGTGAGCACGGTCTTGCCCATACGGATAGTGTCGTCGTAGTTGAGGTTAAGGCTGTCGCCTTCGTGCATCACTTGGTCGCCAACTATCACGGGGTTGGTGGCTCGCAGCACTGTCAGCTTGAAGCTGTAGCCCGAGTAGTTGGGGTCTTTAGCCACGTCGATAGCTACCGACTGGCGGCTCATGTAGTCGTCGTCGAACTCAATGTCGGAGCGAGCCTCGCTGTCCTTGCGGCCAATGATGTGGCGTCCCACGGTGAGCTGTCGGCTCTTGGTGCCCAGAAATCCCCAGACGAGCCGTCCCGGATGGTTGAGCAGGGTGGGGGACATGATGACATGGTCGGTGGGCATGGGGAGGTTGTCGTCGGATGATTCCGCCTGGCTGTTGTCTTTGGCTTTGAAGAAGATAGGTGTCTGACAGTGGGGACATCTCACCTTGCGTGTGCCTTTCTGCGTGGGAGCAGACGTGAACATTCCTTTACACACAGGGCACTCTATCTTGTATGTCTCGCCGACAGTGGCCAGCTGCTTGACAAAGTAGATGCCTCCTTCGGTTTTTACCACAGGACCGAGGCCGGTGGGAGCAGGTCTTGCATCAGAGGGATTATGCGTCATACTCATAACCAGCCTCCTCTTCTTCCATGTTTTCGTCAAAGGGGTTCTCGGGATCGCCGATGTCCTCGGAATCTATTTGCGAAAGAATATTGCCTATAGTATCATCATCAATGTCTGCCGGCTCGTCTGGTACACTTATGTCTCCCGGCTCGTCCTTTACCGGCATTTGCTCCTCATCCTTTCTTGTTTCGTTCATAGCCAGCTCGTTCTGTGCAGGCTCGTCGGTGGTGATGATGTCTTCTTTAGGATTGTCGTCCTCGTCTGTTGTGTCATGCTCGTTGCGAGCAAGATGCGAACCATCGTTGTGAGCCATCTCTTCCATGTCGCTTTGGCTGTATCTGGCATCGGCAAGGAGGCTGCCGAAAGTAGTTTCTGAACCGTCTTCATTGACAAAAGTGAGGTTGAACGGTTCGCCGTTGGCAGTGTAGAGCCCGTCGTAGATGCCGTCGCCGTCGGTGTCGACGAGGAGGAACTGCTGTCCGCCCAGTTCCGGGTTGTTGAATTGCACGCTGTAGGCGTTCACCATGTTGCCGTCGGCATCGTATAATGTGGTAGAGTCCCCCACATTCATAAATGTCATAACATTGTCCGAGGCATCAATCTCTGTAGACTCTGCTATCTGCTGTGCCACCTGGTCGGGATGTGAAGGAGAGGTGGGTTGCGGCTCAGCTGGTTGAGCCTGATTGTTGCTGTCGATAGGCTGGGGCTGGGTTATGTCTTGTGCATCAGTGGTGGCCTGTTGCGGTTGTGCCTGCGTTTCGGCAGTGGTCTGCTGCGGTGTGGCTTGTTCGGTGGCAGCGTTGGCAGCATCTGCAGCACCTGTGTCTGTGGCATCGGCATCCATCGGCTCGTCAGTGACTGATGTGGCGGGAGTAAACATCTGTCCGCCAATCACTCCCGTGGCAGCTCCAAGGACGATAGTTCCGGCTACGAGCTTAAGTTTCTTTACATCGGTGCGGCCTGCTTTACTTGAACCGCCTTGCTGAAGATTGATAGTCTTTGTATCCATAATATTAAGGTTTTAGTTATTGGTTCTGTTGCAAAGATAGCTGGCAAACCACTGTTTGTCAATGCTCGGAAGAGGGTATTGGATGAAAGTGAGCGGTTCGTTGACGAACCATGCCCACTTTGCTTGTGAAGTGAATAGTGTCACCACTGGGTGAGCACGGTGTCGAATAGCGTAGATGAGCCTGCCAGCTGCGGATGCTGATTTCCGTGCGACTTGTCTTTCACGTCGGCATGGACATACTTGAAGGTCTCGCTGAGCGTTATCTTGCCGTCGCCGTCGTAGTCGGCCTTGCCGCGCAGAGCCTTTGTCAGGGTCTGCGTGAAGATACCGTTGCCGAAGAGGAACTTCTCAACAGAGTATTCACCCGGTCGGCACGCCATGCAGAACACGGGCTGAGCGCCCTCAAGGTTGTTGCCGCCGGTGATGGAGAACTGTGCGCTTCCCGAGTGGCAGGCATCGATGAAGCAGAACACTTGCTTTGTGCGGGCCTTCGACAGCTTCTCGGCGAGTTCGCTGTAGGGGTAGAGGTCGAAGCCATAGCAGCAGAAGGCACTTGGACATCCGTGGCCGGAGAAAAAGAAGATAATCTTGTCTTCAGGGCCAGCCAGCTTCATTATGGCATCGAGCTTGCGGTCGATGTTCTTGCGCGTGACGTACTTGCTGGTAAGGATGGCTACGGTGGCTCCCTGCCGGTCGAACACCTGTTTGAGTTCTTTGGCATCCTTCACGGGGTAGAGCAGGTCGTTCTGACCAGTTCCGTAGTTGTTTACACCTGTCAGAAGCACGTAGGTCTTCTGAGCTTGAATACTCACGACGGCTGCCACCATGAACAGCAAAAGCATTTGAATTCGTTTCATTGTTATTATTATGTTTGGTTATTGGTTATTGGTGACTGGTTTTTGGTGGTTGGGGAGTAGTTTAATGGCAATGACATTTTGCACAGTTGAGCTGTTCTATCTCGCGCTGCGAGAGCACGTGCTGGCACTCTGGGTTGGGGCATTGGCGGAAGAGCTCAGCCTGACGGCGCAGTCGCTTTGTTCTCTTTTTTGTATTGAATAGTATTGGAACAATTCTCGGAATAGCTCCAAACAGTCCCATTCGCATGATCATCATGCCGCTGCCGTGGTCATCGGTGAGCAGATAGACTATACCAATTATTGCTGCAACCATGCCCCAGGCTGCAATGTTGACTAAACTTCCCCGCTTTTCGACGCGCTCTATTTGGCCGTCAATCTCGCGCTGTCTCTCACGCATAGAGAGAAACTCGTCGTTAAAGTTGCCCGGAGCCGTTACCTGGCGGGCATAGAACGAGCACCCCAGCGTGTTGTCGCTGCCAAGACAAATGAATGTCATGGGCGTTATTCTTATCTGCGTGATGCGGATGAACTTGCCTGTTGTTTCGTTGCGGATGTAGGTGCCGTTGGTGGAGCCCAGGTCGCGCAGTGTCCACGCCCCGTTGTCGTCGATGGTGATTTCGGCATGATGTCGGCTCACGTAGCTTCCCTTGATGGCAAACGGCTGGTTGCCTTCCTTTCCGAGAGTGATTGTTTTCATTGTTTCTTTTGTGAATTATAGTAGACCATAACGGCTTTCTTGTATGTGCGTATCAGGTTCCGGCTCATGTTGATGCGCAGCTCATGGCCTTTGAAGTCGGTCAGCGTGAGCTGCTGGCGTAGCAGGTCGATCCTGCCAAGGTAGCTGTGGTTGATGATGAGGCTGCGCCCCAGCCTGACAAAGCGGCTGAAGGAACTCTTTGCACCCTTCAGCTCTTTTTCAACGGACGATATTCCGAATGTGAGGTGAATTTCCTTGCGGTCGATATAGAACAAGCGGGAGTAGTTGCCGTCGGCAATGACGGCAGCAACCATGTTCACATCTACGCAAACGAGTTCGTCGCGTGTGTTGAAGATGATCTTTTCCATAGCATGAGCGATGTTTAGGCTTAGTGGCTTATCGGTTTATGGGCTTCATGCAAGGACCTTGGGAGCAAAAGAAAAGCGCGAACGAACGGCTTATCCTTTGTCCCAAGGTCCTCGGAAAACCCATTCATACAGGATAACCCCCGTCCACGCCAAGCGCAGACGTCGGCACTTATTCGATGTATGAATGTCGGCACAGAATTTCCGAGGTTCCGGGACATCATCCGAATAGCACTAACGCTATGTTATTATAATAATATGGTGCAATACACGGTGTCCGCCGACAAGCTGTGTAACACATCGGCAAATGTAGCAAAATAAATTATAATAGGGCAAAGAGCGTTGTTACTTTTTCTGTTTTTGCAGGCTAAAATGGCCCATGATGTTAACCTATAGACGCATTTTCGCTGTGGTTTGCCATCGGTTGGTCAATAGAATAAGGTAGGGATAAATGTAAATAGTTCACAAAACTTTTTGTACGTTTGCGTCAAAGTATGTTTCCTCACATCCTTTCTGGGCGGAAGTGCATCACTTTTTATGGCTGAGGAAATCGAAGCAATATAGTATATAAGGTATTGGAGCAAAGCGAGTGGGAAGCCGGTGCCGATGGATGCGGTAAGGCTTCCCACTTGCCAATGAACACAAAATAAATTAGCTTTTTTCGATGCATTGCACTCGTTTTTCCATAACTTTGTGGCCGTTAACGTAGCCTTGGAATGAAAAGCATGGTTAACGGCTAAGAAACATTATACAATATATATAAAACATTAGTGCCATGAAAACAAGATTACTCACAACTTTTGTTGCACTACTTGCAACGGTCTTTGGCGCATCGGCAGCTGCAACTACCGATGAACCGGTAACTGATGGCAACTCCATAAAGCTCGTAGAAGAAGGCGGGGCAGACAAGTTGAGCTCCGATTTTACAGCTTTCAACAGTGAAGTCACAGCCACCGGAACTCCTAAGATAACCTCAGTGAGCGTCAATGTAACCATGGGCTTATTTCCATTGACCATCCCTCTGCCTGAACAAAGTGTGACTCAAGACCTGCCGGGCACCATGTCGACAGTCTACCTCAATAGTTTCACGGCAAACACATCGGGCGAAGTGACCGAGTTGTATATGGAATATGCCATCCGCGAAAGTGGAAGCAGCGGAGATGCAGAGAAGAAACAGGTGTTTGCAAAGAAGCAGAGCGACGGCAAGTGGGTAAGCGACATGAAGCCAATCAACGGTACCGAAGGCTTGAAGAGCAACACAAAATACAGTCTGGAGCTGTCTTTCAGCACCAATGTCGGCACAAACGGCCAGCGTGCTCACTTTCCTTCTGACGGCAAGCCCTTTGCGATTGGTGTCACCACTGGCAACTTGCCGACCGAAATAAATGTTATTTCCGTATCGCCTGAAGAGTCGGAGAATGTTCCGGCATACGACATCAGTGGCCGTCGCGTAGGCAAGAACGCTGGTCATGGACTGGTTATAAAGAACGGTAAGAAGTATATAGCACGTTAGAAGTTTCTGACTTTATCGCATCACCAGGCAAAGGGCGTTACTCTTACCTTATCCCACGCTGAACGGAACGCCGACCAGAACTCGTGTTTGCCCAATTAGTTGTTTTCCGCCACATGAGAACCATAGTGACAGTGCTGGCATTTCTGCTTTCGCTCGCGGCCAAAGCGCAGGGAGAGAGGTTTACCATCGTTGAGCTGAACGTGGAAAACCTCTTCGATACTCGGCATGACTCGCTGAAGAACGACCTCGATTTCCTGCCAGACTCGCAACAGCGCTGGACCCGCACGCGCTACTGGCGCAAGCTGAACCGGCTGGGACAGACCATCGTGGCCTGCGGACGCGACTCCTCGGGGTGGGCTTCTGTTGACCTGGTGGCCCTTTGCGAGGTGGAGAACGACACGGTGATGCGCGACCTTACGCGCCGTTCGCTGCTGCGGACGGCGCGCTATGAGTATGTAGTCACCGACTCGCCCGACGAGAGGGGCATCGACGTGGCATTGCTCTATTCGCCCTTCACCTTCAGGCTGCTCGGTTGGCGTGCGTTGAGGGTTCCGCCGATAAAGGATATGCGGGCCACGCGCGACGTGCTATATGCCAAGGGCGAGCTCCTCTGGGGCGACACGCTGCACGTCGTCGTGGCCCATGCTCCGAGCCGCAGGGGTGGCGAGATGGCTACAAGGAAGCTGCGCTGCCACGTGGCAAGGGCTATATGCCAGCTCACCGACTCCATAAGGCGTGAGGAAAGTGATGCTAAGATAGTGCTGCTCGGCGACTTCAATGCCTACACTGGTGAGCCGTCGCTGAACATTATAGAGCAAAACGGCCTGACAGACGTGTCGCGCCATGCCACGGGCACCCACGGAGCGCGCGCCACCTACAGGTATCAGGGTCGGTGGGCAAGCCTCGACCACATCTTCGTGAGCACTCCTCTGCTGCCAAGGGTGGGGCAGTGCAGGGTGGTGGACGAACCCTTCCTGATGGAAGAAGATGCGAAATATGGCGGATGGAAGCCCCGGCGCAACTATCAGGGGCCTGTCTATCGCAACGGATTCTCCGACCATCTGCCGCTACTGCTCAGCCTCGTCTTCGGTTCCGGGCGAGGACGATAGCTGGTCGATGATGTCGAGAAGCTCCTTCGGAACACCTTTTCTGAGTTGCTCTTTCACGGGGGCTACAATCTTTTCGTCGACCTCCTGCTTCAGCCTTTGGTCTATCTTGCTTTCCAGCTCCTTGATGTAATTGTCGGCATATAGCTTCACGTCGTCCTTGGAAGCCGTGAAGACATACCCCATGATGCCCACCGACACAGGCTGCGACCTGCCCGACAGCGACAGCTTGCCCACCGAGCACACCCAGTAGTCGTCTGTCGTGAGCCGTTCGTCGATGCCTTCGCTGACCATGCTGGCTATCAGCAGGTTGCTCACTTGGCGCAGCTCATGCGTCAGGACATTGTCGCCGGCAGCCATTCGCTCGTCGATAATCTCTGTCGCGGCAGCCTCCACAACGCGGGTAATGGCCTGATGGTGCTCTTGCCGGGTGGGGCAGCTGAGCATCATAGCCCCCACGACCATGGCCAAGAGGAGCAGGGACACCACGCAACCCCAATGGCTGCGCTTGCTGGGTGTGTTGTTGCTGTTCATAATATGTTTCTGCGCACTGTGGCAGTAACCTGATTATTGTTAGTATTCGGCAAAAATAAGCAATTGCAGGTTGAGCTACAAGCGCAACATGGTTTTTTAACATTTCTCCCAACGGCTCCGTAAACTTTCTCCAGAGGCTTTGGAGCAACCTTACAGAGCCCTTGGAGCAATGCTACAGCTATCCTGTAGCATTGTTACGGGGCAGCTGGAGTAAAATTACGGCACTTTTGGCTGTTATCCGTGGCTGCTCTACCCCGTAGACAAAGGAGCTGCGCAGCCCTCAGTAGCCTTGCATCGGATGGCCGTCGGCCAGTCGGCAGTGCATTTTAGCAGAATTTTTAGTTTTAAAATAGCTTAAATAGGGCATTTTATCTCACCCCTTTGTGTTATTTTTAGTAATTTTGCAGCTTGTTAGAACTTGCAAGCATGGACTTGCTTGCTTTCCGGAAGAAATAATAAAATCGCGATACAATAATGTTTGAGAATCTAAGTGACAGACTTGAGAGATCCTTTAAGGTACTTAAAGGCGAAGGAAAAATAACCGAGATAAACATTGCCGAGACCCTGAAGGACGTTCGCCGCGCCCTGCTGGATGCCGACGTAAACTACAACGTGGCACGTTCGTTCACCGAGAAGGTGAAGGAAAAGGCCATGGGCATGAACGTTCTCAATGCCATCAAGCCCGGTCAGCTCATGGTGAAGCTCGTCCACGACGAGCTGGCAGAGCTCATGGGCGGCGAGGCCGTGGAGCTGAAGCTCGAAGGGCGGCCCTCGATAGTGCTCATGTCGGGTCTGCAGGGTTCTGGTAAGACCACCTTCAGCGGCAAGCTTGCCAATATGCTGAAGACCAAGCAGCACAAGCGCCCCCTGCTCGTGGCCTGCGACGTCTACCGCCCGGCGGCCATACAGCAGCTCCACGTGGTGGGAGAGCAGGTGGGAGTGCCCGTCTACTCGGAGCCCGACAGCAAGGATGTGCTCCAGATTGCCGACCATGCCATAGCCGAAGCTAAGGCCAAGGGCTGCGATGTGGTAATCATCGATACCGCCGGACGCCTTGCCGTCGACGAGGAAATGATGCAGGAGATCGAGAGCCTGAAAGCTCATGTCAGCCCAGACGAGACTCTCTTCGTTGTCGATTCAATGACCGGACAGGATGCCGTGAACACCGCCAAGGAGTTCAACGACCGTCTCGACTTCGACGGAGTGGTTCTAACCAAGCTCGACGGCGACACGCGCGGCGGTGCTGCGCTCAGCATACGCACCGTGGTGACAAAGCCAATCAAGTTCATCGGTACGGGCGAGAAGATGGAAGCCATCGACGTGTTCCACCCTACGCGTATGGCCGACCGAATACTCGGTATGGGCGACGTGGTCTCGCTCGTCGAAAGAGCCCAGGAACAGTATGATGAGGCTGAGGCCAGGAGGCTCCAGAAGAAGATACAGAAGAACAAGTTCGACTTCAACGACTTCATGAATCAGATACAGCAGATTAAGAAGATGGGCAATCTGAAGGACCTTGCTGCCATGATTCCGGGAGTGGGCAAGGCGCTGCGCGACATCGACATCGACGACAATGCCTTCAAGAGCATCGAAGCCATCATACAGAGCATGACTCCAAAGGAGCGCACCAACCCCGAGATACTCAACACCTCGCGCCGTCAGCGCATAGCCAAAGGCTCTGGAACAAGCGTCCAGGACGTGAACCGCCTTATCAAGCAGTTCGACCAGACGCGCAAGATGATGAAGATGATGACGGGCGGAGGCATGGGCCGCATGGCCGGAATGATGCGCGGTATGCCTAAATTCTGAAAACTAAATATAGATTAAGACTATGCAGATAATCGACGGAAAAGCCACTGCGGCAGCCATCAAGGCCGAGATTGCCAGCGAAGTGGAGAGCATTGTGGCAGCAGGGGGCAAGCGCCCGCATCTCGCTGCGGTGCTCGTGGGCCACGACGGTGGTTCGGAAACCTACGTAAAGAATAAGGTGCTGGCCTGCGAACAGTGCGGGTTCAAGTCCACGCTGATACGCTTCGAGGACACGGTGAGCGAGGAGGAGCTGCTCCAGTGTGTCGACAAGCTCAACAAGGATGAAGACGTAGACGGCTTCATCGTGCAGCTGCCGCTGCCGCGCCATATCGACGAACAGCGCGTCACGGAGGCCATCGACTACCGTAAGGATGTAGACGGCTTCCATCCCGTCAACGTGGGACGCATGGCCATTGGACTGCCTTGCTTCATATCGGCTACCCCTCTGGGCATCCTCACACTGCTGCGCCACTACAACATCGCCACGAGCGGAAAGAAATGCGTGGTGCTCGGACGCTCGAACATCGTGGGCAAGCCCATGTCGCAGCTGATGATACAGAAGCAGTATGGCGACGCAACGGTGACGGTGTGCCACAGCCGCACGGCAAACCTCAAGGAGGAATGTCGCCAGGCCGACATCATCATCGCAGCTATCGGAAGCCCCGAGTTTGTCACCGCCGACATGGTGAAGCCCGGAGCAGTGGTCATCGACGTAGGTACGACGCGCGTGCCTGATGCCAGCCGAAAGAGCGGATACCGACTGACGGGCGACGTCAAGTTCGACGAGGTGGCACCGCTGTGCAGTTACATAACCCCCGTGCCGGGCGGAGTAGGTCCCATGACCATCTGTTCGCTGATGAAGAACACCCTCTCGGCTGGAAAGAAAGAGTTCTACAAATGACGGCTCAAGACTGGTATCTCAAGGGCAATGCCTATCGTAAGCAAGGCGACTGGAAGCACGCCATCGACTGCTACATGGAGGCCGAGGCCATAGACCCCGACCATCCGGCTGCCGAAGCGCGGCGTATGCTCGACGACATACTGAGCTTCTACAACAAGGATGCCTACAACCCATGACCGGGAGAGGGCTGAGCAGTATGCGGCCAGGCTGCGGCCAGGTCGCACCAACCATTCTAAACGGCTTTAATGCTTAAAAACAAAAAATATTATGAGTAAGATTAAAGGTGCTATTGTAGTCAATACCGACCGGTGCAAAGGCTGCCAGTTGTGTATCGTTGCATGTCCGCAGCAGGTGATTGCACTGGCACAGAAGAAGGTCAACGTGCATGGCTACCCGTATGTGGAGCCTGCCCAGGCGGACAAATGCGTGGGATGCGCCTCGTGTGCGGTGGTGTGTCCCGACGGCTGTATCACTGTTTATCGTAAAAAAGTGGAGGAATAAGACATGGCAGAACAGGAAGTAAGACTGATGAAAGGCAACGAGGCGATAGCCCACGCTGCCATACGCTGCGGTGCCGATGGCTATTTCGGCTATCCTATCACCCCCCAGAGCGAAGTGCTCGAGACTCTGGCACAGCTCAAGCCGTGGGAAACCACCGGCATGGTGGTGCTGCAGGCCGAGAGCGAGGTGTCGTCGATCAACATGATTTATGGTGGTGCAGGTGCCGGCAAGCGCGTGCTCACCTCGTCGTCGAGCCCCGGTGTGGCACTGATGCAGGAGGGCATAGCCTATATGGCGGGTGCTGAGCTGCCCGGACTGATTGTCAACGTGCAGCGCGGAGGCCCCGGACTGGGAACCATCCAGCCCTCGCAGAGCGACTATTTCCAGGCTACCCGTGGCGGCGGTAATGGCGACTACTACGTCATCGTGCTCGCTCCGAACTCGGTGCAGGAGATGGCCGACTTCGTAGACCTGGCCTTTGAACTGGCTTTCAAGTACCGCAACCCGGCCATGATACTCAGCGACGGTGTCATCGGACAGATGATGGAGAAGGTGGTGCTGCCGCCTCAGAAGCCTCGCCGCACCGACGAGCAGATCCGCCAGGAGTGTCCCTGGGCTGCCGTAGGCCGTCCGGCTACACGCAAACCCAACATCATCACTTCGCTCGAGCTCACCTCTGAGGTGATGGAGCAGCGCAACCTGCACTTGCAGGAGAAGTATTCGGAGATAAAGGCCAAGGAAGTGCGCTTCGAGACGCAGCAGCTCGACGATGCCGACTACATGATTGTGTCGTTCGGAAGTGCGTCGCGCATTGCCGAGAGTGCCATCGAGATAGCTCGCGAGGAAGGCATCAAGGTCGGATTGTTCCGTCCCATCACTCTCTGGCCGTTCCCAGAAGAGCAGATACGCAAGGCCGCCGAAGGAAAGAAAGGCATACTGGTGGCTGAAATCAATGCCGGACAGATGGTTGAAGACGTGAGACTGGCTGTCAACGGAGCAGTGCCCGTGGCCCATTTCGGACGTCTGGGCGGCATCGTTCCGGAGCCGGATGAAATTGTTAACGCATTAAAGGAGAAACTGCAATGAACGAGATAATAAGTCAAGAGAACCTTGTCTACAAGAAACCGACCCTGATGAACGATGTGCCCATGCACTATTGTCCGGGGTGTTCGCATGGTGTGGTCCACAAACTCGTGGCCGAAGTCATTGAAGATATGCACATGGAGGAGAAGACCGTGGGCGTCAGCCCGGTGGGATGTGCCGTGTTTGCCTACAAATATCTGGACATCGACTGGCAGGAAGCAGCCCACGGACGTGCTCCTGCAGTGGCTACCGCCGTCAAGCGTCTGTGGCCTGAGCGCCTTGTTTTCACCTATCAGGGCGACGGCGACCTGGCTTGCATCGGTACGGCAGAGACCATTCATGCCCTCAACCGAGGCGAGAACATCACCATCATCTTCATCAACAATGCCATCTACGGCATGACTGGAGGCCAGATGGCGCCCACTACGCTGCTCGGACAGAAGACTGCCACCTGCCCCTACGGACGTACACCGGAGCTCCACGGCTATCCTCTGAAGATGACCGAGATAGCCGCACAGCTCGAGGGAACGTGCTACGTCACACGTCAGAGCGTGGAAAGCGTGGCTTCTATCCGCAAGGCTAAGAAGGCCATACGCAAGGCGTTCGAGGCTTCGATGCAGGGAAAGGGCTCGTCGCTCGTCGAGATTGTGTCGACTTGCAACAGCGGTTGGAAGCTCTCGCCTGTGAAAGCCAACGAGTGGATGAAGGAGAATATGTTCAAATTCTACGAGAAGGGCGACCTGAAGGACACCACAGGACTTTAAACATGAACCGTGTAAAACCAGAATAACCATGAAAACAGAAATAATTATCAGTGGATTCGGAGGACAGGGTGTGCTCTCAATGGGTAAGATACTGGCCTATTCGGGACTTATGGAAGACAAGGAAGTGACATGGATGCCTGCCTACGGCCCTGAGCAGCGAGGCGGAACAGCCAACGTTACGGTCATTGTCAGCGACGAGCGCGTATCGTCGCCTATCCTCAGCAAGTACGATGTGGCTATCGTTCTCAACCAGCCCTCGCTCGACAAGTTCCTGCCCAAGGTGAAGCCCGGTGGCATACTTATCTACGACAGCTATGGCATCATCAATCCGCCTACCCGTTCCGACATCAATGTATATCGCATCGATGCCATGGACAAGGCTGCCGAGATGAAGAACTCCAAGGTGTTCAACATGATAGTGCTGGGCGGACTGCTGAAGGTTTGCCCCGTAGTGAGCACCGAAGGACTCAACAAGGCTTTGTTCAAGTCGCTTCCCGAGCGTCATCACGGCATGATACCGCTCAACATGGAAGCCGTTGCCGAAGGCATGAAGATTATAGAGAAGCAATAAGCGCAGCTCTTAAATAGGTGGAAAGGGCCTGTCCGGGTAGCAATGAGCATACCGGGCAGGCTCTTTCTTTGTGGGTATGCCCTTGCAGAGAGCGCTCTGCTGCCCATATTGCGAACGTTTCAATCGGCTTCGCGCGCGCATATATATAAATAATGTGTACCAATATGTTAAAGAAAACGGAGCAAACCTGCGTAATGTTATTTTATGTAAAAAGTGCTCAGTGGGCTGAAAACTTTGATTTAAATCATCGTTTTCGCTCTCAATTGCCCTAAAAATAGCTTTTTAAAGCACTTTTTAGTCTGATTATTTGGCTGTTAATGAAAAATATCCTTACTTTGCAGACGATTTACAAGACTTATATTTTTTACGTTTTTTAATAATTTTAAATTAGAGAGAAAAATGAAAAAGTTAGTTTTATTCTTTGCTGCTGCTTCCATGACTGTTGCTGCTTCTGCACAGACAACAGTAGTTGGTAGCAAGTTTACCGACAACTGGTACATCGGTATCCAGGGCGGTGTTTCTACTAAGACTAATAAGAACGTTTGGACACACAACCTCAATCCCAACGCAGGTATCCGTATTGGTAAGAACATCACCCCAGTATTCGGTCTGCTCGCTGAAGGTAACGTTTACTTCAACGACCGTGCTCAGTACAATCGCGCTCGCGACCTCCGTACAAACACCTTCGCAAAGGCCGTTAACGTAAACCTGTTGGCAAGCATCAACCTTATGAACCTCTTCGCAGGTTACAAAGGTGAGCCTCGCTTCTTCGAGCTCAGCGCTCTGTTCGGCTTCGGTTGGATGCACGGATTTGGCAAGTATGAGGGTGCTGGCATCACAGCTAACGCTCTTCGTCCTGTTAACGCCGTATCTAACGATGCTACTTCAAAGGCTGCTCTTGACTTCGCTTTCAACCTTGGCAAGGCAAAGGCTCTTCAGCTCTTCATCGAGCCTTCTATCAACTACGGTGTATTCAAGAACAAGTATCAGTACAACCTGAACCGTTCGTTCGTTCAGCTGAACGCAGGTCTTGTTTACAAGTTCAAGAACTCTAACGGTACTCACAACTTCGCACTTGCTAAGCTGTACGATCAGGACGAGATCGACCGCCTGAACGCTGAGATCAACGCTCTGAAGAACCGCAAGCCTGAGGTAGTAGAGAAGGTAGTAGAGAAGATTGTTGAGAAGAAGGTAACTGTTGACAACCTGATGTTCATCACCTTCGCACAGGCTAAGTCTAACCTGACCAACGATGCCAAGAAGGCTCTTGACGGCATTGCTGCTGGCAAGCACGTTGAAATCGTAGGTACTGCTTCTCCCGAGGGTAGCGCTGAGAAGAACCAGATTCTCTCTCAGGATCGTGCCAACGCTGTTAAGTCTTACCTCGAGGGCCGTGGCGTTATCGTTGACAGCGCTGTTGGTAAGGGCGTACAGGGTACAACCTCTAACCGTCTGGCTATCGTAACCGTTAAATAATCGGTAAGAAGAGTACAGTGAAATAAGTAATAACCTTACTTAGTATAATTCAGAAGTTCCCTTTGCGAGAGCAAGGGGAACTTTTTTTGTGTGCTTGCAGGTTGCTGACAGGACGCAACCCTCCATGACTGATTGGAAGGGAGACCCTCTCGGAATCCACTCGTCATGCCTCGCAGGTGGGGAGGAGTGGCTTGGTGTCTTGTAAAGCTTAAGGGGCCTATATGTCTTATGGGTCTTATGAGAAAGTAATATGAGTCATATTGGTTTATGCTCAGTGCGAGGTGGCGTGTGGCGCGGCGTTTGCAGGGTGGCCGTATGGCGTGGTGGGCTTGTCGCGTGAGCAGCTTCGGTTTTGCAGAATTTGCTCTGCTTCAGATTTGTTTGCGGTTTTGGATTGTTTGTTCTACAGGCCGTCTTGTAACGGATTGATAGATTTTGTATAGGTTTTTGTTACGATTTGTTTTTGCGGGGCTTTGCAAATAATCTAATATAATTACGCAAAGAGTTGTCTGTTATGTAAAAACTGAGTAACTTTGCAGATGTTTTTACAATATTCTATACAACAATGAAACATCAGTTACGCAGTTCGGTATGCACCGAAGGTCGCCGTATGGCCGGTGCCCGTGCCCTTTGGGTGGCTACGGGCATGAAGCGCGAACAGTTTGGCAAGCCTATTATAGCCATAGTAAACTCCTTCACACAGTTTGTCCCGGGTCACACCCACCTGCATGAAGTGGGCCAGATAGTGCGCCGGGAGATAGAGGCTATGGGCTGCTACGCCGCCGAGTTCAACACGATAGCCATCGACGACGGCATTGCCATGGGCCACGACGGTATGCTCTACTCGCTTCCCAGCCGTGACATCATAGCCGACTCGGTGGAATACATGGTCAATGCCCACAAGGCCGATGCCATGATATGTATCTCTAACTGCGACAAGGTGACTCCCGGAATGTTGATGGCGGCCATGCGCCTTAATATCCCCACCGTGTTCTGTAGCGGTGGCCCGATGGAAGCAGGCCGCTGGCGTGGCGAGAACGCCGACCTTATCACGGCAATGGTGAAAGGTGCCGACCCCTCGGTGAGCGATGCCGATATGGCCGAGCTTGAAAACTGTGCGTGCCCAGGCTGCGGCAGCTGTTCGGGAATGTTCACAGCAAACTCCATGAACTCGCTTACCGAGGCCATCGGACTGTCGCTTCCCGGCAACGGAACGATCCTTGCGACCCACGAAAACCGCGTGCAGCTGTTCCGTGATGCCGCCCGACAGGTGGTAAACAATGCCTTGGCCTACTATGAGCAGGGCGACGAAAGCGTGCTGCCGCGCAACATTGCCACTCGCCAGGCGTTCCTCAATGCCATGACTCTCGACATAGCCATGGGCGGAAGCACCAATACCGTGCTCCATCTGCTGGCCGTTGCCCAGGAAGCCGGTGCCGACTTCACGATGAAGGACATCGACGAGCTGAGCCGCCGCGTGCCTTGCCTGTGCAAGCTTTCGCCCAATACACAGAAGTATAGCGTGCAGGAGTGCAACCGTGCCGGAGGTATTCTGGGCATCATGCACGAGCTGTCGAAGGGTGGTCTGGTCGACGGCACCGCCCAGCGCGTTGACGGCATGACCCTTGCCGAGGCTATGGACAAATACTGCATCACCGACGGCAGGGTGGACTTCGATGCCAACCGCATCTATCAGAGTGCTCCCGGTGGCCGCTTCTCTACGAAGATGGGCAGCCAGAACGCACAGTGGGGTACGCTCGACACCGACCGTGCCAACGGCTGCATACGCGACCTGGCCCATGCCTATACCAAGGACGGCGGGCTGGCAGTGCTCTTCGGCAACATAGCCCAGGACGGCTGTGTGGTGAAGACGGCAGGCGTGGACGCGGAGCTGTGGCATTTTGAAGGTCCGGCAGTGGTGTTCGACTCTCAGGAAGATGCCTGCGAGGGCATCCTCGGAGGCCGCGTCAAGAGCGGCGACTGCGTGGTCATCACCCACGAAGGTCCCAAGGGCGGTCCCGGTATGCAGGAGATGCTCTATCCCACATCGTATATCAAGTCGATGCACCTGGGCAAGGAGTGCGCACTGATTACCGACGGACGATTCTCGGGCGGAACCAGCGGACTCTCAATCGGCCATATCTCGCCCGAGGCTGCCCAGGGCGGCAACATCGGAAAGATAAAAGACGGCGACATAATAATAATCGACATACCCTCGCGCAGCATCAACGTGAAGCTCTCCGACGAGGAGCTTGCAGCCCGCGAGCAGCAGCCCCTGAAGCGGAAGCGCACGGTGAGCAAGGCACTGAGAGCATATGCGCAGAGTGTAAGCTCAGCCGACAAGGGTGGCGTGAGGATAATAGACTAACCAATTTGTATTAAGGATAAGGATTGATGGGAAAGATAACAGGTTCAGAGGCATTGATGCTGTCATTGAAGAACGAAGGTGTGGAAACCATCTTCGGCTATCCCGGCGGCAGCATCATGCCCGTATATGATGCCCTTTACGATTATACTCGTGGCGAGAAGAAAGCTTTCGACCACATACTGGTGCGCCACGAGCAGGCAGCCACCCACGCTGCCGAAGGCTTTGCCCGCGTGTCGGGCAGGGTGGGAGTGGCCTTGGTGACAAGCGGTCCGGGAGCTACCAACACGCTCACCGGCGTTGCCGATGCCATGATAGACTCCACTCCGATAGTCGTCATAGCAGGTCAGGTGCCCATAGCGGCCCTCGGTACCGATGCCTTTCAGGAGGTAGACCTCGTTGGTGTGGCGCAGCCAATATCCAAGTGGAGCTACCAGATACGCCGTGCAGAAGACATAGCGTGGGCCGTGAGCCGCGCTTTCTATATTGCCCGCTCAGGGCGACCGGGCCCCGTGGTGCTCGATTTCCCAAAGAACGCACAGACCGAGATGGTGGACTACAAGCCCGTGAAGGTGGATTTTGTGCGCTCCTATGTGCCATCACCTGCACTCGATGATGCTGCCATACACGAAGCTGCGCGACTCATAAACTCTGCCAAGAAGCCGCTGGCACTGGTAGGGCAGGGCGTGGAGCTGGGTAATGCACAGCAAGAGCTTGCCACATTCCTCGAGAAAGGCGACATACCAGCCGGACGCACCATGCTGGGCTTGTCGGCCTTGCCCGACAGCCATCCGCTGAATGTGGGAATGTTGGGTATGCACGGCAACTATGCTCCAAACATAAAAGAGCAGGAATGTGACGTGCTCATAGCCATAGGTATGCGCTTCAGCGACCGTGTGACGGGCAGCCTGAAGACCTATGCCCGACAGGCAAAGGTGATACATATCGACATCGACCATAGCGAGATAAGCAAGAATGTTCATGCCCACGTGCCCGTTGTGGGCGACTGCAAGATAGCCCTGCCTGCCATCACAGCCCTGATGGACAAGGGCGACCATGCCGAATGGCGCAAGTCGTTTGAGCCGCTGGCCGAGAAAGAACGGGTGAAGGTGATAGAGCCCGCCATACATCCCACCGAGGGCCCGCTGCTCATGGGCGAGGTGGTCAATGCCGTGGCAGAAGCCACCAAGGGCGATGCCGTGCTCGTGACCGACGTAGGGCAGAACCAGCTCTTCGCCACACGCTATTTCCGCTATCCTAAGAAGCGCAGCCTGTGCACAAGCGGTGGCCTCGGAACGATGGGCTACGGTATGCCTGCGGCAGTGGGAGCCACCTATGGCGCGCCGGGACGCACCGTGGTGTGCTTCATGGGCGACGGCGGATTTCAGATGAACATACAGGAACTGGGCACCATCATGGAGCAGCAGGCTCCCGTGAAGATGATTTTGCTCAACAACAACTACCTGGGCAACGTGCGTCAGTGGCAGGATATGTTCTGGCAAAGGCGCCAGTCGTTCACCAAGATGCTCAATCCTTGCTACGAGCAGATAGCCAAGGGCTACGGCATACCTTACCTTGCTGTCACCGACCGCAGCCTGCTGGCATCGTCGGTAGAGAAGATGCTGGCAACGAAAGGGCCGTTTATCCTCGAATGTGCCATCCGTGAAGACGACGATGTGCTGCCAATGACACCTCCGGGAATGTCGGTCGACGACATGATGCTCGACATAAACGTTTAACAAAGAAGGAAATGGAAGACAGAAAGTTCTACACCCTGCTGGTGTATTCAGAGAACATAGCAGGTATTCTGAACCAGATAACCGCCGTGTTCACGCGTCGTCAGGTCAACATCGAGAGCCTGAACGTGTCGGCATCCAGCTTCAAGGGTATTCACCAATATACTATCACGGCATGGAGCACCCCCGACCAGATAGAGAAGATTACCCGACAGATAGAGAAAAAGATTGACGTGGTGAAGGCCAACTACTACACCGACGACCAGATATTCATCCACGAGGTGGGTCTCTACAAGATTTCCACGCCTAAGCTGATGGAAAATCCCGAGATTTCGCGCACCATACGCTGGCACGATGCACGCATGATGGAGGTGAACCCGACCTACACCACCGTGCAGCTGGCAGGCGTTACCGAGGACATCACCAATCTCTACGACAAGCTCAACGGTTTTGGCTGCATATTGCAATATAGCCGCAGCGGTCGCATAGCAGTCACAAGGAGTCCTGAGGAGCCGATAGCCGAATACCTGCATCAGCGCAGACAAGAAGAATTGAGTTAAGATTATGAGCGAAATATCAAAGACAGGACGATATGAGTTCCTGGCAGAGCCGTTCCATTGCGACTTCTCCAACCGACTGTTTATGGGTCATCTGGGCAACCATCTGCTCAATGCCGCCGACTTCCACAGCAACGACCGTGGTTTCGGCATGAACTATCTGAGCACGATAGGTAAGACGTGGGTGCTCTCGCGGTTGGCTGTAGAGATGGACGAGATGCCGCTGGCATACAGTAGGCTCGCCGTTGAGACGTGGGTGGAAAGCGCGATGCGCTATTTCACAAACCGCAACTTCAAGGTCGAGGATGCTGCTACAGGTCAGGTCTACGGCTACGGTCGCAGCGTGTGGGCAATGATTGACGTTCAGACACGCCAGCC
>Ga0310695_10004356_pt1 | contig 26247 bp, 21 predicted proteins | sample RumenRJG_04DNA_FD_203882 | JGI IMG/M metagenome (GOLD analysis project Ga0310695, IMG submission 203882) | Bovine rumen microbial communities from Lethbridge, Alberta, Canada - RJG_04 (v2) (version 2) | ecosystem: Host-associated > Mammals > Digestive system > Stomach > Rumen | place: Canada... | reverse complement strand
ATTTTACAGAAACACCACTGCCCCTGAAAATCAGGAAGTCCTTTGACAAGGATCGATTCATCGCAGACCTGCTGCTGTTCTTTTCAAACTATAATAACAAGAAACTATAGATCAGAGAGTCCCCTGATTCTTAATTGAGCAAGGCAATAGGAATTGGTTGCGGCATTATTCAGCGCCCTTCTGAAGCCTCTTCCCCCTCTTATATCTGTCCCCCTACGGGGGACTTAGATATGAGGGGGAGGCTTCATTCGGGAGTTGGGAAACGGCAGAGCGAAGAAACGTCATCTACGCTCCGTTCCGACGGCACTTTACGCCCGAAAGTGCCGTAGTTTACCAGGGAAAGGAGGCATCGGAACGACCGTAAACTACCGTTGGAACGGGTCGTAGATGACGTTAGAACGACCCGTAGATGACGTTTGGACGAGGCGAAAAACACTATCTCTCCTTATCTCTTCTTATCTCTCCTTATCTCGTCATAACTCGTCATGTGTTCTATGAAATGCTATATATTTGCAAGTAATAAAGGGAAGAGTGAATAGTGAAGAGTGAATAATTTCTTTCAGTCGCTCCGCTTGGTGAAAGCGAGCAAGCTCGAGCGGCTGCCGCCCTTGAGAGCATAGTGTTTTACCGCCCTTGAAACTATCCTCCATCCACCAGTTACCATCCACCATCCGCCAAATAAACCAACATGCGCCAAATAAAACCCATCCACCACTTCACCAACGCCAATACACTATACAGTAAATACAGTAATAATCTAGGAAAAAGTCCCCGCGTACCGCGCGCACACGGTACGCGCGAAGAAGTTTTAAGAAATATACTGTATTTTACTGTATAGTGTAATAGAAAAAAAAGAGAAAGACCATGAAAGCAATGGACAATCGGAACTGGCGATGGTGGCAGGGACGTTGTCAAGCGATCTTTGAAATATTGTCACAAAAGAAATCACGGAAATCCTTTTTAGGAATAAGATTATGATGTTTATGTCCTGCTGAAATCGGTAATGTTTATGTCCCGCAGATTTAGAGCCCCTTGATAAGGGGCGGCTATAATGCAGGGTTATAATACCCTTTAGGCTTACGCCGCTTTCCCGATTAACGGGAAACGCTCAAATCTGCGGGACATTACAAAATTTGTAACAGAGGAACAGATGTAACAGATGTTTTTAGGAAAATCTCCCCCGCGTACCGCGCGCATACGGTACGCGCGAGACTATTTTCTGTTTTTATCTGTTACCTGTTCCTCCTTTATAAGGACTCCACCCTTACCAAGAGCAGACGGAAAGGGTGGAGCCTTGATAGAGAGAGAGGGATATTAGCCGATGGTGACCAGTCGGTTGTAGGCAATATCGTACCTGACAGGATGGGAGAAGGTGATGGCCTTACCGTCATAGACGGCTGAGACATCAATGCCGCGACGCTGGAACTCGTCGATGAGGGCCTGGTCATGATAGGCTCGCATGCTAGTCCAGCCTCGATTGTCAATCAGGGCGTTGAAAGTGTTAACTAACTCGGGAATCTGCCTGTCTGCGAATTGCAGGGCATGCTTCGTGTAATAAATGTGCTGTTGCATAATTTGGAATGTTTTTGAAGTTAATAAATACTTGACTTACGTCGAGATTAATCCTCACCTCAGCAATGTTCAAACGAGTTTGATATTGCATTCGGTTCGTCAAATCTTCCACATCGTACTGACCACCGTGGCTTCCAATGCTCGGTTGGCGAGTCCATCCGAAGATGACTGCTCTTGATGCTGGGTGCAAAGGTACGAATAAGTGAGAACAATACAAAACAAAAACACATTTTTTTGTTTTTATTCTTGCGTCCCGCTAGTAGCAAGCGACCAGGTCGAGCGGTCGATCGGAAGTACCTTCTTGCGTCCCGTTGGTAGCAAGCGTCACCCTTCGGTATGCCGAGCGCGACGAAGTCAGAGTTTTTGCAAATTATATGATGCAATGATGGAGAAATATTTGGATTCTATGAAAAATATTTGTATCTTTGCAGCGAAAATTTAATTAAATCTAAACGTGTATGAAAAAACATGTTATCTGTCTAGGCATAATATTGTTATCAGCAATTGCCATGATATCCTGCAGCAAAGACAATGATATAGCTCAGGAAGATGCAAAGGAGAGTCCTGACGGAAATGAGACTCAAATCGTGAGACCTGAAGAGAAAACAGGGAAAGATGACATGAAGGAGTGTTATATTCCCCTGAGCGATAATCAGAAGACAGCCGTAGCCAAGAACAATGACTTTGCCTTCCGGTTTTTCCGTAAGGTTAGTGAACTGAGTTATGTCAAGGGAACCAGTTTTGTATGCTCACCATTGAGTGCCACCTATACCTTGGGTATTCTCAATAGCGGCAGTCAGGGTGTTACGAGCGAGGAGATTACTTCTATGCTTGGGTTTGGAGGAGGAAGCAAGCAGGATGTCAATGATCTCTGCAAGCAACTCATAGACAATGCGCCGATAGTGGACGAGTCTGTAGCATTGAAATTGGCAGACTGCGTGATATTACATCTTGGCATAGAACTGTCGGAAGCATACAAGAAGGATATCCAAGATTATTACGATTCAGAAATTTTTTCTAAGGATTTCACGCAGGCTTCTACCATCGACTTCATCAACGACTGGTGTAGCAAGCATACTGAAGGGATGATAAAGAAAATTATTGGAGAAGGGGAACTGAGTGCTGAGGCAAAGATGGTAGTGATGAATGCCGTCTATTTCAATGCTCCGTGGTCAGGAATGTTCAAGCCACAGGATACTAATGACGAGGAGTTTACCTGTGAGGACGGCAGCAAACAACACTTGCAAGTGATGCGTCGCCAGGACGCCACCTACTATTCTGCTAATGAGCAGTATGAAGTCATAGGCCTTCCCTATGGCAATGGCAAGAACTGGATTATGTATGTGTTGCTTCCCAAGGAGGGAAAGAATGTGGATGACGTGCTGAAGGGATTGAACAATGACAGTTGGAACCGTTACAGACCATTTGGCTCAGAAGCCATAATGGTAGATGTCAAGTTGCCTAAGTTCAGAATAGAAAGCGATTTGTTTCTCAACAGCATCTTCAATGATCTGGGAGCAACGGCAATGTTCAACGAAAAACTTGCAGATTTCAGGCTAATAACATCTGATGCTATTCCGCTATGGATAAATCAGATAAAGCAGAAGGCTGTAATAGATGTATCAGAGGAGGGTACGGAAGCCTCAGCCGTTACGATAGCCATGGTTGCTTCTTCAGGACTAGACTCTTCACCTGATGTCCCTGAACTCCAAAAATTCTATGCCACCCACCCGTTTGTCTATCTGATACAGGAGACAAGTAGCGATGCCATCTTTTTCATTGGCACCTATCAGGGCAATTAATCTCAGGATTATACACGACGGCCTAACAACGGCGCTACGCTAGACAAAACAGGAAGTGCTGGTTGACGTATTCACATCGCACGTTGCCGAAACGGATGAGACGCGCCAGGAGGGCGATGACCTTATGACGAGGAAGGCGCGAGGCGCGGACAATCTGATTGAGGGACTGCTGCTTCTGCAAGATAGCAAGCAATAGCGGGATGTCGTCGTTGTAGGTCAGGATGGTGCCTTGTGGCTTCTGTGATTCACGCCAAAGAGCAAGATGAACAGGCGTGGCCACGATGTTCTCATCGTTGATGCGTATATAGGCACGTTTGCAACCCTCTTCGTCCAAAGCACAAACGGGACGGTTGGCAGAGGGTGGAACGGTGGCAACGACAATGGTCCTACCCTCCACATGGTAGGTATCGAACTTAATGCTCGCCTCTGGCTTGCAGAATTTGTAGGCGGCCTGGTGCATCATGTAGATCTCCTCCTCGCTTCGCACACCAGAGAAATGACCATCGTCGCGCACGCCAATGAGCAGACGACCGCCATCGGTATTGGCAAAAGCCGATACTGTCTTTGCCAGTTTGCAGGCATCGGCAACGCGATATTTGAAGTCCTGCTGCTGGTGCTCACCTTCACGGATGAGGCTGAGGAGATAATGCTTGTCGTCCATACAGGGTACAAAATTAGGCAAAATATCTGAATAAGCACTATATTGGGGCAAAAAAAAGAGGACGTGTCAAAATAGGCACATCCTCATCTTCTTTATGGATTTACTTTATTATTTATTCCTTTGTGCATTTATGATATCCCAGATTCCTGATGCTACGGAATGGTTTGAGCCGTCATCTGTGACATCATAAGCGGCCTCCTTGCCTTTACTATCCTTCAGATATACTGTGAGAGTATAAGAAGAGGCACTTGCTTTCTTGTATTCCTTGCTAATAGTATAAGAAACAGCAGTACCGTTCTCAGGAACAAAAGTCAGGGTATTGCTAGAGACACCCCATTCTGAGCAATAGACATAAGTCAAAGGCTTGTTCTGCAAATCCGTAGTCAGGACTCCGGCAACATTACTCTTGAACACGATGAACTCATATTTATCATTATCCAGAGTTCTCATGACTTCATACTTCACCAGATCTGATTTAGAGACAGGAAGACGCTTGTCGAATTCAATATTAGCAAAGGGATCAAAACCTGCAATAGTAGTTTCTTCCTTTGAACACGAAGAGAACAGCACGGGGGCTGCAAGCAATAACATTAAAAAAAACTTTTTCATTTTACCTATTAAAATTAAAATTTGCGGCTGCAAAAGTAAGCAAATTATTCTAAACAGCCAAGAAAAACATCATTTATTTGTAAAACGGCCACTACTTTACACTTAAATCCCTCCTGCGTACACATGAGGTACGCGGGAGGGGTTAGTATCTAAGGGGAAGGGCATCAGAGACTAGAGCGAGTTCAGGACTTCCTTCCAATGGGCGTAAGCCTCAGCGTATGCCGCACGGTTGGCCTCTTCGGGCTCGATGACCTGCAGTTTCTCCAGCGTGGCAAATGCCTCGTCATGATCCTTGTAGATACCGGCACCGATGCCTGCACCCTTGGCAGCGCCGACAGAGCCGTCGGTATCATAGAGTTCGATGGTGGCACCACTGACACCTGCCAGTGTGTTGCGGAACAGGGGCGAGAGGAACATATTGGCCTTGCCAGCATGAATCTTACGGATGTCCATACCCATCTGCTGCATCACCTCCATACCGTAGCAGAAGGAGAAGACGATGCCTTCCTGGGCGGCACGTACCAGATGGGCACGGCTGTGCTTGTTGAAGTTGACACCATGGATGGAGCATCCCAATTCACGGTTCTCCAGCACACGCTCGGCACCATTGCCAAAGGGCATGATACAGACACCGTCGCTGCCGATGGGAGCCTGTGCTGCCAGGTCGTTCATTTCAGCATAGCCCATGTCGAAGGTCACGTTGCGATGCATCCAAGCATTGAGGATGCCCGTTCCATTGACGCAGAGGAGCACGCCCAGACGTGGGTCGGCAGCCGAATGGTTCACATGAGCAAAGGTGTTTACACGCGACTTGGGGTCGTAGCCTACCTCGCCCAACACGCCATAGACCACGCCAGAGGTGCCTGCCGTGGCAGCAATCTCGCCTGGATTGAACACATTGAGCGACAGGGCATTGTTAGGCTGGTCGCCACCACGATAGGTGATTGGGGTGCCGGCTTTCAGTCCCAGTTCGGCGGCTGCCTGCTCTGACACCACGCTCTGCTCGGAGAATGTCGGAACGATATCGGCAATCAAGGAAGCGTCGAAGCCATAATAGTCCAATAGGAACTTGGCTGGTGTGTTCTCCTTGAAGTCCCAGAACATGCCTTCTGACAGGCCGCTCACAGTGGTGTTGACAGTACCTGAGAGGCGCATAGCCAGATAGTCGCCGGGCAGCATCACCTTATAGATCTTGCTGTAGAGATCGGGCTCGTTCTCACGTACCCACGCCAACTTGGCAGCGGTGAAATTGCCTGGGGAGTTCAACAGGTGAGATAGGCAGAGTTCGCTGCCCAGTTCCTTGAACGCCTTCTCGCCGTAGGGCACGGCACGAGAGTCGCACCAGATGATTGCCGGACGCAGGGGCTTCAGATCCTTGCCCACGCATACCAGGCCGTGCATCTGGTAGGAAATGCCGATGGCGGCAATCTCCTCACCCTTCACGCCACCGTCAGCCATGATTTTCTGCAGCGACTGTTTCGCATACTTCCACCACGACTCCGGGTCTTGCTCTGCCCAACCAGCCTTGACAGCCATGATGGGGGCCTCCTTCTCAGGGAAGAAAGCCGAAGCCACACACTTACCACTCTCTGAATTCACAAGCGATGCCTTCACGGAAGAACTTCCTACATCGAAACCTAATAGATAATTAGCCATACTTTCTTTGTGATTTATGATTTCATTATACGATAATACGATTGGGCTACAAAAATACCTAATTTTTTTAATAGAAAGAAGCATTAGGCTGAATATTTTTCAAAAAATGTTTTTTTTTTCGTTTTTCCCTTGCTGGTTAAAAAAAAATTCATACCTTTGCACTAGTTTGCAAACCTTATATAAAGAAAAAGAGATCTCGAATATGAAAAAGAAAATTCTCATTTTGGACGACAAAGAGACCATTGCCAAGGTGCTCACCATCTATCTCATGAGTGACTACGAAGTAAAATGGCTCCCCGATGGACTGGAAGGCGTGAAGTGGCTGCAGGCCGGCAACACCCCAGACCTCATCATCTCTGACATCCGCATGCCGGGCATGCGTGGCGACGACTTCCTGGAATGGATCAAGCAGAACGAACTGTTCAAGCACATCCCCGTGATCATGCTCTCCAGTGAGGACTCGACCAGCGAGCGCATCCGCCTGCTGGAGGTTGGTGCAGAGGACTACATCGTAAAACCGTTCAATCCTATGGAACTTAAAGTCAGAGTCAAGAAAATTCTGAACTGATACTAATATTATGATAGGTATTGTTTATTTAGGAAACAATCCCCAAACAGAAGAGCGCCTAAAATATCTGCCTGGCAGACAAGTTGTTTTCGCCAAGAACTATATGGAGGCTGCTGAAGCGTGCAAATCGCACGATGACGGCAGCCACATTGTCCTGTTCTTCGAAAAGACCGCCCTGATTGAGGATATTACCGCAATCACCTATCTGAAGAAGAACTTCAAGGACCTGTATATCATCCTTCTGACAAAGCATCTGACAAAAGAAGAGCGCAAAGCCTATCTGAAGTGTGGCATCAGCGACACGCTGGGGAAAGATGCTTCTGTGGCAACCCTGAACAAGAAGTTGGAATTCATCGAGGAAAGCGAAGGCGAACTCTTTGGGGGCAAAGTGACAGCCAGAAGGACTATGCGCTTCAAGATTCCTCTGTGGAAGCGGGCCTTCGACATCGTGTTCTCCTTCATTGCCCTCATCGTGCTCTCCCCCATCATGCTGGCAACGGTCATCGCCATCAAGATAGAGAGTCCGGGACCGGCTATGTTCAAGTCGAAACGTATTGGCACGAACTACAAGGTATTCGACTTCCTGAAGTTCCGTTCGATGTACATGGATGCAGAGAAGCGCCTGAAGGAACTGAGCAAGACTGAGAACCAGTACGCTACCCACAGCGAAGCACCGAAAACCTCCGTCACCTCGCCCCTCGGCGAAGAGGCAGAGAAACAGATGCACGAGCAGGGAATGGACTCGGAGATGCTCATCAGCGACGAAGAGGTGATGCTCATAGGCGATGACTTCGTCATAGCAGAGAGCGACTTCAGCAAGCAGAAGGAGGACGAAATCAACAATGCTTTCGTAAAGATTGAGAATGACCCCCGTGTGACAAAGGTGGGCCGCTTCATCCGCAAGTACAGCATTGACGAACTTCCTCAACTCATCAACATCCTGAGAGGCGACATGTCCATCGTGGGCAACCGTCCTCTCCCACTCTATGAGGCAGAGAAACTGACTGCCGACAACAGTATAGACCGCTTCATGGCCCCCGCAGGACTCACCGGCCTATGGCAGGTGGAAGAGCGCGGAAAAGGCGGCAAGATGTCTGCCGAAGAGCGCAAGCAACTGGACATCGAATACGGGCAGACCTATAGTTTCGCCCTCGACATGAAGATCATCTTCAGAACCCTGTTTGCATTCAAGCAAGACGAAAACGTATAAGGCATAAAACAATGATTAAGAAGATATTATACACAATTGCTTTGTCTGTGGTAAGTGGCACGGTGTGCGCACAGACCGCCGACGATAGTGGCATCAGCGCAGGCTTCTTTGACTCCAGCCAGGAAAAGGACATCAACTTCTCGGAGTTCAAACTCCCCCCGCTGGCCGTACTGTTCGAGAATGCCAAGTCCAACCCGAACATCTTGCAGTTGGCCAAGCAGCAGGAGATAGCCGAGGCAGATGTCGCCAAGCAGAAGAAGCATATCTTCTCCTATATCAACGGTAATGCCGCCTACAGTTACGGAAAGTCTGATATCTGGGATGGCGCTACAGGCTACGGCAGTGGCATGATTTGGCAGCCCCATGCCTCAGAGCAGAGTTACTGGAACGTGGGTGTCAACCTCCGAGTACCCCTTGAGGACATTCTGGACTTAGGGCCTTCGGTGAAACGTAAACGCCTGTTGGTGGAGAATGCGCAATTGATCAAAGACGCCGCATTCGACCAGTTGAAACTTCAGATCGTCACTCTCTACATCAAGATTACCAACGACCTGACGGCGCTGAAGACTGCCGGCGAGAATGCCGCTGCCTATCAGGGTGCCAGTTCGCTGAACGAGGTGGAATTCCATCATGGCAACATGGAGATTGAGGACTATGCATGGACAGGGCAGCGCGGCCAGGGTGCCGTCAGCACCTATCAGGGCCTGCTGACTCAGATCACGACAGACATTGTCACGCTAGAAATCCTAACCCACACCCCCATTATCACCAATACGACCACGGAGATCACTCTTGACAAGGTGGTAGAGAAATCTGCCAGACAACTTGCCAGAGAGAACAAGGCCGTAGAAAAGCGCATGCAGAAGGCTGCGAAGGAAGAGGAGAGAATGGAGAAAGACCTGCTGAAGAAAGAAGCCAAAGAGGCCAAGGCTGCAGAGAAAGAAGCAGAAAAGGCCGCAAAAGCAGCCTTGAAAGCCAACAAGAACAGCAAATAAAAACAGCGATACAATGGACATTTTCAGATATTTAGTAAGGTTCCTGTATAAGATACGTTGGTATCTCGTCATCCTACCACTCATCGCATTGGTGGTGGCATGGTTCCTAACCCGTAACATGGAGCGTGTCTACGATGCCCGTACCACCATCTACACAGGTATGATCACAGGCTATACCATCGAAGGAGGCTCGTCCAGTGGAAATGCCCAAACGAACATGGCCAACCTGATGTTGATCATCCAGACGGACAATACTATTCATGAGGTAGCCCTCCGCCTCTTCGCCCGATGCATGATGTACGGCAATCCCAACAAGGACAACAACTATATCTCGGCTGAGCATTTCCGCCAGTTGAGTGCCAGTGTACCCGCTGATGTGAAGGCCCTCATCAACCACAACAACGAGCAGGAGACCTACCGCAACCTGAAAGCGTACGAGAAGCCATCGCAGGACAACTATCTGTTCGGCTTGCTGAACTATCATCCCTACTTCAGCATCAACAGTATCACCAGCCGCCTGAAAGTGCTGCAACTGAACTATAGCGATATTATCGATATCTCCTATTCTGCCAACGACCCCGGCATCTGTTACAACACGCTGGACATCCTCAACGAGGTCTTTGCCAACAAATACCAGGAGTTGCGCTATGGCGAGACCCTCAACGTCATCAAGTTCTTTGAGAAAGAGGTGGCTCGTCTCTACAAAGTGCTGACAAATGCCGAGAACGACCTGATCAAGTACAATGTCAAGCACCGCATCATCAACTACAGCGAGCAGACCAAGCAGTTGACCATCCTCGAAGCCACTCAGCAGACGAAGGACAACGAGTTGCGCATGAACATCGCAACCACAGAGGCCCTGATTGCATATCTGAAGAAGCAATTGGGCGACAGGGCCAAGATTATCGAGTCGAACCAGGAATTCACGTCGCTGGTACGCGACATCACGCGTCTGCAATCACGTATCGCCAACCTGAAACTGATGAGCAGCGAGAATGGCGGCAACGACAATGAGGCCCAGATGGAGTTGGCCAAGGCAGAACGTGAGTTGAACGAGAAGACCAAGAAAGTGAAAGAACTGACCCAGACCATCGAGGCAGCCAACTACAATACCGACACAGGCGTCAAAGCCAAGGACCTCGTTGACAGATGGCTGGAACAGGTCATCCTGCTGGAGAAGACCAAGGCAGAACTCGGTGCACAGGACATCATGCGTTCCAGCATCGACCGCCAGTTCATCTTCTATTCGCCCATCGGTGCCACACTGGACCGTAAGGACCGCCATATCGGCTTCATCGAAGGCAACTACATGGAGATGCTGAAAGCCCTGAACTCAGCCCGTCTGCGCCAGCGCAACCTACAGATGTCAACGGCTGTACTCCGCATTCTGAACCCACCGATGTTCCCAATGAACGCACAGCCCACCAACCGAATGATGATTATGCTGGGCGCATTCATGCTGACATTCCTGCTGACGGCACTCTACTTCTTTATTATAGAGATGCTCGACCGCACCCTGCGCGACCGCATGCGTTCAGAGAAGATTACCAAGGTGCCCGTTCTGGGCTGCTACCCCAAGGAGAGCACCCTGCGCTATCGCCGTTTCAACAAGACCATCAACGACATGGCCCTGAAGCATCTGAGCAAGTCGCTCCTGCCCCACTTCAAGGAAGGACAGCAGAACGTGCTCAACCTGCTCTCTACCGATGCCGCCAACGGCAAGAGTTACCTGGCACAGGAACTGGAGAACTACTGGCTCAGCATCGGCCTGCAGGTACGCCGTTTCACCTACGACGAAGACTTCCTGGCAGAAGACAGCCGTTATCTGCTGGCCAAGGACATCAAGGACATCTGCCCTGACCTGATGCCTAACGAGATAGCCATCATCGAATACCCGAACCTGGACGACAACAGCATCCCCACCTCGCTCCTCAATTTAGGAACAGTCAACCTGATGGTCACCCGTGCCAACCGCACATGGAAGGATGTTGACCAGAAAGCGCTTAATGAACTGGAGTCGCGTCTGGAGAACAAGGACACACTCTTCATGTACCTGACTGAAGCCAACCGCTATGCCGTAGAGGAGTTTGTGGGCCAGTTGCCACCATACACCAAGTTCAACAACATGGTCTATCGCATCTCGCAACTCGGTCTGACTGCTGTAGAAAACAACCATGCCAGATAACGGAGGATGATAAGGGCACTCGCGTCAAATACAATGAATCATGGAGGAAGAGTACTCATACTCTTTCTCTTGTTTCTATTGGCGCTGTACCAGTTTTCATCTACCGGATTCACCGGCTTTGCCGCTGTATGTCTGATACCGGCTGTCATCATCTTTGTGTTCCTGGCCGTCAAGCACCAGAACGCCCTGTTCTGGTACATCTTTACAGCCAACTACTTCGTGATGGGTCTGCAGCGCTATGGCTACATCCCGCCTTCCGTCCCCATCACCGCCGTCACCGTGCTTCCGCAACTGCTGCTACTGATGGCCATCCTCATCAATCCACGCCCAGGAAAGAACAAGATGGGAACGCCCATGCTGCTGGCCATCCTGCTATGGACGGCCTATCTGGTACTCCAACTGTTCAACGAGACCTGTGGCCTGCCCATCAGCGTAGGCAACTGGTTGACGAACATGAATTTCTTTTCCTTCTATTTCATCATCGCATATATTCTCATCAACAAGATAGTGAACACGCCTAAGAATATCATGCGCTTCTTGCGCATCTGGGCCTGTTTCTCTATTGCTGCTGCCTTCTGGGCCTGGCGACAGAAGACCTTCGGATGGGACAACGCCGAATGGATATGGCTGATGAGCGGTGGCATGCGAACACATATCATCGGAGGCTCCATCCGCTATTTCTCCTTCTTCTCTGACGCGGCCACATTCGGATGTACCATCGCAGCATCGGCTGTCATCTTCTTTATCATTGCACTCACCACTAAACTGAAAAAGGACAAGATACTCTTTGGCATCTCAGGCTTCTTCTGTTCATACGGCTTCTTCGCATCAGGAACACGTACGGCACTGGTCTGTTTCATCATGGGCATCTTCCTCTATATCTTCCTGTCAAGGTCATTACGGCTGGCACTCTTTGTCACTATCGTTGGCGGACTCTTCGTCTTTTTCCTGGCAGGAACAAATATCGGCAACGGCAACATGCAGATTCGCCGCATGCGCACCGCATTCGATACGAAAGACGCTTCGAAGAACGTGCGCGACATCAACAAGGAGGCTCTGAAGAAATACCTGCGTGACGCCCCGTTCGGCATGGGCATCAACATCGACGAGAACACTATTCCTGCTTTCAACAAGTTCAAGATTGTCTATCAGACGCCTAACGACTCCACCTATGTCTTCTTCTGGCAGCGCACGGGCATCGTTGGTGTCTATGTTTTCTCCATTATGAACATCATCATCTTGGTTGGCGGATGCCTGATAACCCTGCTCCGGCTCAAGAGCAAGAACTGCAAAGGCATAGCGGCAGGCTTTTGTTGTGCCTTTATAGCAATACAGGTGGGCGGATATGCGAACCATATCTTACTGCAATACCCCAACATCATTCTATTCTATGGCGGTATGGCCATCGTCTATCTCATGCCTGCCATTGAAGAGGACTTCATCAAGTTTGAAGAAGAGAAAATCGCCATACAGGAGGAGAAGAGGCGTCTGCGACTGGAGAAACTGGAAAATATGAGAGTAAAACCCTGGTATAGTTGGATATACAAGTATCTATAATCACCATCAACTTCAATGGCCTGGCCGACACCTGTGCATTGATTGACACCATCACCTTCAACGACAATATGGAGGTGATTGTGGTGGATAATGCCTCCAGAGAAGACGAGGCCGGTGAGATAGAGCGACGCTATCCCGCAGTCAGGGTGATACGCAGTAGCAGAAACCTGGGCTTTGCCGGCGGCAACAATCTTGGCATCAAGGCCGCACGGGGCAAATACCTTTTCTTCATCAACAACGACACGGTAGTTGACAAGGAGCGAGGAACGACCCAGTTCCAACCGTTGATTGACAGGCTGGAATCCTCAGATAAGATTGGAGCCGTCTGTCCGAAGATACGCTTTGCATGGGACGACAACCCCATCCAGTTTGCCGGCTACACGCCCCTCTCCACCATCACCCTGCGTAACCGGAGCATCGGATATGGCGAAAAAGACCGCGGACAATATGATACGGCCCACCCTACGCCTTATGCACATGGGGCAGCGATGATGGTGAAGCGCGAAGCCATCGACAAGGCCGGCATGATGCCCGAATGCTATTTCCTCTATTACGAAGAACTCGACTGGTCGATGATGCTCACCCGAGCCGGCTACACCATCTGGTACGAGCCAGCCTGTACCGTCTATCATAAAGAGAGTCAGGCCACCGGACAGAACAGTCCGCAGAAAACTTATTACCTGACCCGCAACCGGCTGTTGTTCGTCAAAAGAAACTTTCATGGCTTCAAGAAATACATGTCATATTGCTATCTCATGGGACCCGTTGCCATGAGGGACATCATCAAGTATTCTCTAAAAGGTCCTAAAAGCCACCTACGCGCTTCGCTAACAGGACTTCGCGACTTTCATCATTCTCAGTTCTCAATGCTTAACACTCCATTATCATGAATTTCTGGTGGATTCTATATATCATCGATTGGGTGTTGTTCATCCCCGTGGCGCTGACAGCACTCTACATTCTGGTCTTTGCGATCGCCGCCCTGTTATGGCACCGTGACTCGCCCAACAATGCCAAACAGAACAAGCGCTTCATCATCATCATCCCCGCCTATCATAGTGACGATGTCATCATGGATACCGTCAACTCTGCCCTGGGACAAACCTATTCACAGCGCAATTTCGACATTGTTGTCGTCTCTGACCACCAAAAAGAGATGACCAACATGCAACTGGCTCAGATGCCTATCACCCTGCTCACTCCCAACTTCGTACAGAGTTCCAAGGCCAAGTCATTGCAATATGCCATCCTGAACCTCCCCCAGTTCAAGATCTACGATGCCGTGGTCATTCTTGATGCCGGCAACATGGTTGAGCCAGAATTCCTGGAACAGGTCAATAATGCCTTTGAGTCGTCTGGCACCAAAGTCATACAGTGTCACCGTCTGGCACGCAACAACGACACCACCATTTCACGCCTGGATGCCATCTTCGAAGAAATCAACAACAGCGTCTTCCGCTTCGGCCATCTGGCTGTCGGTCTTTCCTCGTCATTGAACGGTTCAGGAATGGTGTTCGACTTCCAGTGGTTCAAACACAACATTATGAGGGTGCGTGTCAACATCGGATTAGACAAGGAATTGGAAAGCATGCTCGTACATGAAGGCATATTCATCGACTACTTCGACACGATCCACGTCTATGACATCAAGACAGACAAGGTGACAGAATTCAACAACCAGCGTGGCCGTTGGACCTACAGCCAACTCCATTTCCTGGTGAACAACATCCACTATCTGCCCAGTGCCCTGATGAACAGCCGCTACGATCATGTCGACAAGATTATCCAGTGGATGCTGGTTCCCAGAACCACCGCGATGGGACTGATCATGGTCATGAGCATCATTCTGCCTTTCATCTATCTGACACTGGCCATCAAGTGGTGGGTCGTCGCTGCCCTTATCCTACTGGCATTTTCCATTGCCACCCCCGACTACCTCGTCGACAAGAACTGGGACAAGGACTTCCTTCGAGCCCCACTGGTCACCATCGGCGGCCTGCTCAACATCTTCCGTGCCGGACGTGACGAGGCAGGCAACCGGCTCGATGCCTTCAGCCATATCATCAAGAGACTAAAACCTAAAAAGACACGTAAGGAGTGAACGTACCGACTATCATAAGCGTTATTGACATCCTGCTATGGATCATCATGGCAGCCTCAACGCTCTATGTCCTCTTCTTCGCCATTGCCAGTCTCCTGCCCAAAAGCCAAAAGCCAAAAGCCAACAGCCAACAGCCAACAGCCACCTTCCTCGTCCTCTTTCCCGCCTACCACGAGGATGCTGTCATCGTCAACTCGGTGGAAACCTTCCTCCGACAAGACTATCCAAAGAACAAATACCAGGTAGTCGTCATCTCCGACCACATGCGTGAAGAGACCAACACGCGTCTCTCTGCCCTCCCCATCACCCTCTTACAGCCTGCCTTCGAGAAGAGTAGCAAGGCCAAAGCCCTGCAGTACGCCATCCATTCACCATCTGCCATTCACCAGCCGATATTCGATTACGTAGTCATCCTCGATGCCGACAACATAGTAGCCCCTGACTTCCTGACACGTCTCTCCCAGATTGCCAGCAAGCAGGAGGCTATCCAGTGCCACCGTACCGCCAAGAATGCCGACAATGACATCGCCGCGCTTGATGGTATCAGCGAGGAGATTAATAACAGCATCTTCCGTCGTGGGCACAACCGCATCGGCCTATCGTCAGCCCTCATCGGTTCTGGCATGTGCTTCAACTACGAGTGGTTCAAGGCGAATGTCAGTCATTTGGACTCCGCTGTCGAGGATCGCGAACTCGAGGCTCTACTGCTCCGTCAGCGCATCTTCATCCGTTATGCCGAGGATATTTTTGTGATGGACGAGAAAGTCAACAGCAGCGACAACTTCCAACGTCAGCGTCTCCGTTGGATGACCGGTCAGGTGCAGGCCCTGTTCCGAATGCTCCCATATATCCCGAAGGCCGTTATCACTGGCAATATCAACTATATCGACAAGACCATCCAGCAGGCCCTCATCCCCCGCTCCATCCTCTTAGTCCTCGTACCCCTCTTCACCCTGCTCTCCACACTCATCTCTCACCTCTCACCCTTCACCCTTCACCCATCACCCTTCACCTCATATCTCTGGTGGGGCCTGCTTGCCTGCCTCATCATCGCTATCGTCATCGCCATACCGTCGCGATTACGCACCAAGGCCATCTTCACCAAGGCATTTGCACTCCCCCAACTCGTCTGGCGAATGCTGACGAACCTCCTACATATCAAGCCCAGTAACAAAGAATTCCTACATACCACACACCAACAATGAAGATAGCCATTCTGACATCAGGAATCCTGCCCGTGCCAGCCGTGCAAGGTGGAGCCGTTGAGAACCTCACCGACATCCTCCTGGCATACAACGACCAGCACCATCTTCATGACATCACGGTGTTCAGCGTTTATCATCCAGACATCGAGGGGCACCAAGCCCTGCAATCCAAGGTTAACCACTATATCTTCATCCACACCAGCAGTCTCTGGTATCGGTTGAGGGCTAAACTCTACGGATGCCTGCATCGGAACGAATGCTACTACTATGCGCTGGAGTTTTTCTTCGAACAGGCTTACAAGCGGCTTAGCAGACAGCATTACGACCTCATCATCCTTGAGAACCGTCCTGGCTTCGCCATCAAATTGGCCCAACGCCTTTCTACGCCTATCGTGTCGCATATCCACACGAACCAAGTCCATGAGCCCATCCCTCAAACATTCGACATTATCAAGTCGACACACCGTTTCCTAGCGGTCTCACAATATATTAAAGATGAGATACTGAGCCTAGGCCGTCCTGCTGATGTTCGTATTGTTTACAATGGTCTCGACCCAGACTTCAGCCAGGCCCCCCACCCCGTCAGACGGTCTGCCCTTGGCTTCGGGGAAGACGATTTCCTGGCTGTCTTCTGCGGACGTCTGGTACCAGGGAAAGGCATCAAGGAACTACTTCAGGCCCTCCTCATGCTGCAAGACCACCCTGACATAAAACTGCTGGTCATCGGCAGCAGCGACTTTGCCAATGGCACCAATCAGAACGACTATATCCGGGAACTGCGTGAAATGGTGAGTGCCCTCGGCCAACGGGTCGTGTTCACGGGATATGTCCCCTATGCCGACATTCCCAACTATCTCAGCATGGCCAATGTGTCGGTTGTCCCCTCCCGCATCAAGGAAGCCTTCGGCATGACATGCATAGAGGCCTGTGCCATGGGACTGCCCGTGATTGCCACCAACGACGGTGGCATACCCGAGACCCTCGTAGGACAGAAGCACATCCTTATTGACAGAGGAAAGCCCCTCCCTGACCAGATTGCCGACGCGCTGCTCCGTATCAAGGAGCATCCTGACACTTATGCCGGCAACGCCCTGCCCCCCTTATTCTATAAGGAGACTTTTGCCAAGACGTTTTATCAAGCAATAGAAAACTGATACAGGAAAGATGGCCGATAGAGTACATAAGACAATGATGAATGCCAAGGTAGGACTCGTGTTCTACTTCACATCCATCGTGCTGGCATTCTTCTCGCGGCGTATCTTCCTGGAATGTCTTGGCGACACCTTCATCGGACTGTCGGGCACCATCGGCAGCATCCTCGAGTTTCTGAACATCAGTGAGATAGGCATCGGCACCTGCATCGGCTATTTCCTGTACAAGCCCATCGAGAGCCGCGACCAGGAGAAGATCAAGGAGATAGTCTCCCTCTTCGGCTATCTCTACAGCATCGTCGGTACCGTCATCCTCAGTGGAGCCCTCATCATCAGCATTTTCCTGCCGTTTGTCTTTGCCGACAAAGGGGTGTCGCTATATCTGGTCTACTCCACGTTTTTCGCATTCCTGGGTTCCCAACTCATCGGCTATTTCCTCAATTATCGGCGCATCCTGATTGACAGCGACCAGAAGACCTACAAACTCGCCATCTGGACACAGTCATTCAACATCTGCAAGATCCTCGCCCAGATGGCCCTTGCCTACCACTTTCACAGCCCCTATATCTGGCTGGCCATCGAGTTGGGCTTCAACCTCTTCACCTGTTGGCTGATTAACCGCATCGTCAACCGTGAATACCCCTGGCTGGTTACTGACCGCCGTCGTGGCAAGGAGGTATTGAAGAAATATCCTGAGATTCTCGTCAAAGCCAAGCAGATAGTCATCCACCGTCTGAAGAACTTCTTCCTGTCAAAGAGCGACGAGATACTGGTGTTCGCCTTCGAGTCCTTGCAAATGGTGGCCTACTACGGCAACTACATGATGATTGTAGGTAAACTGACGGCCCTCTTCAACAGCGTGCTTACCGGCATGAACGCCAGCATCGGAAACCTGGTAGCAGAGGGTAACAAATGGAATATACACAAGGTATTCTGGGAGTATCTCACTTTCCGCTACTGGACTACAGGCATCTTCATCATCGCCCTCGCCTTCCTCGTCAACCCGCTCATCGGATGGTGGCTGGGACCACAGTATATCCTGCAGGACTATATCGTCATCCTCATACTGCTCAACATGTATATCATGCTCACCAGACCGTCTGTCGATCTGTTCATCAATGCCTATGGACTCTACGACGATGTTTGGGCGGCCTATGCCGAGGGCATCATCAACTTGACCGTCACACTGGTGGTAGGCTATTTCTACGGTCTGGTCGGCATTCTCCTGGGCAAGATTGTCAGCATGATACTGATGGTGGTCATCTGGAAGCCCTACTATCTCTACAAGCGGGGATTCCAGGAGTCCGTATTCACCTATTGGCGGCATACCCTCACACATCTTGTCATCCTGGCCGGCATCATTGCAGCCAACTATGTCACTATCCACTATCTGCACTGGGAAATCGGTACCACCCTGCCCTCCATGTTCGGCTATGCGCTCTGCATCCTGCTCCCTATACTCCTGCTCTACTCAGTCATGGTCTACCTGTTCTGTCCTGGTTCCCGTGATCTGATTAGTCGTGTACCATTCATCCGAAAGAAATCCAATTAGCCCTATGAAGAAACTTGTCTCAATACTCGTGCCCTGCTATAACGAAGAAGCATCGCTGCCCCGACTCTACGAAGCCGTCAAAGAACTGATGGATGCAGAGTCCGGCTACGACTGGGAACTGTTTTTCATCAACGACGGCAGTCGTGACAAGACCCTCGACATCATTCGCCAGTTGGCTGATGCCGACCCCCGCATCTCGTTTGCCAGTCTGTCGCGCAACTTCGGTAAGGAGAATGCGATGCTGGCAGGCTTCGACCATGTGGCTGGCGACTGCATGATCATCATGGATGCCGACCTGCAGGACCCACCCTCGCTTATCCCGCAGATGCTACAATATTGGGAAGAAGGCTATCAGGACATCTATGCCCGCCGCAACACAAGGGGACGTGAGAGTTGGCTGCGTCGCCGACTGTCGAAGGCATTCTACTATATCCTTGACCGTTCGTCACGCTACGAGATGCTCCAAGATGTAGGCGACTTCCGTCTGCTGGACCGTAAGTGCATCAACGCCCTCTGCGAACTCCGCGAGAGCGAGCGCTACACCAAGGGCCTGTTCTGCTGGATTGGCTACAGAAAGAAAGAGATACTGTTCGATCGTGGTAACAGGATAGCAGGACAGTCGAACTGGAACTATGCCGCCTTGTTCAACCTGGCCATCGAGGGCATCACCAGTTTCACTACCGCCCCCTTGCGCATCGCGTCGCTCGTCGGTGCCCTCATTGCCATCTGGGCCCTGTGCTACATGGCTTGGATTATTTTCAAGGTACTCATGTGGGGCGACCCTGTGGCAGGTTATCCTACCATCATGACTGTCATGCTACTCCTAGGCTCCATCCAACTCATTGCCATCGGTATCCTCGGGGAGTATATCGGACGCATCTTCAACGAAGTGAAGCGCCGTCCCGTCTATATCGTCAACGAACTGAAGACCATGAAGGACTGATGGCACCTGCCCCGTGAAACTTGAAACCTGAAACTTAAAACCTCTCACTCCTCAATTTTGACTTCCCTGCCCAACTCTATGGAGAGCATCTTTTCCTCAAAGGGCATACGAAGTCTGTTGATGTATGTCGAGACATATTTGGGTAGTACAAGGGTACTGTCGTATCTGGCCACACCTGTCTCCCTGCAACTCTGCACCATCTCGCTGTACTCCTTCGACACCTTGCCTGAATAAGACAGCAGGACTGGCACATGCACGCACATCAAGACGATGACAAGGACAGCAGCCACACGCCTGACCAGCCTGTTCAGGTCAAACTCCCTGAACAATAATATCACGAGCAGGACAGACAGCAACTCCAGAGGGAACACCATGCGTTGGCTATATTGAGCCAGCGACAACACCAGCAGAAGATTCACGACGATGGCAGTCAGCCATACAATATATTCCTTCAAGAATGCGACGACTCGCTTCTTCCCGATGACCCACAGCCCTATACCTATCACCACCAACAGCAACATCAGGCGCTTGGAGTAGAACAGAGCCTGCAACTTCAAGTCGAGGCCATTGTCGCCTACGCCCTCTACTGCCGGCATCACCGACGTGGCCCTGTTGAGCGTAGCAGGAGCCAGCACAACAGAAGCCGTCCCCAGCCATAAGCCAGCAACCAGCAGCCACACAGGCCACTTCACATTGTAATTCAGCAGTAGCCAGACGAATAGTCCGACAGACAACGGCATCGTGAAGCCCTCATGGGTTGCACCTGTCACCAAGCCTGCCAAGAAGAGCAGCACGCCTACTCCCCATGATATTTCCTGATGACTGATGACCCACCGCAACAGAATCAGGAACCAGACCACGAGTGTTGAGACCCACAGATAGTTGACGGCGTGGGCCACCGACATGGTGAAGATGCACTGAACTGGCAGCAGGAACCATAATACTCCCACGACCAATGCTGCCCCCGTCAGGTCTTTGACGCGTGTCAACCGCAAGCAGCCATAGAGAAACAACATATAGACCAGGGCATTGCACACATTGAACAAAGGTTTCCCCAAGAAGCCACAGAACGACTGTACCAGGAAATGCAACAGGAAGCGTCCGTTATGGTGCATGTAATGATTGCACTGTGACTGGAAAGCCTCGGCAAATGAGTCAATCCTGTTATTGGTATCATACAGTTCACTGGCATCCATCACGCCGTCAATGTCCTGACAGAAATACTGGTATATCAGGTCGTCGAACCGCAACGGATTGTCTGCCGTCAACAGATAGTTCACTCCTCCCATCACCGCCAGCAGCAGACCCAGCAACAGGCCCTGCATCACGGTCATATCCTTCTTCGGTGTCATCATCATCATACTTCTTTTTTCCACACTCGCTGCAAAGGTAATGCTTTTTTCCGGAATAAACACCCCTATTTCCACTGATTTGCGTTAATTCTCCAAAAATGGATTGATAATTCAGTAATTTTTCCTAACTTTGCAGAGGAAAAGAGAGCGTATTGTAATCACCTATCAAAATATATGGAAGAAAAAGTTATTAATCTCATTGCACGCATCCTCGGTGTTGATACCAGCGAACTGGATTTGGACACAGAGATCGGCGACCTGCCCGAGTGGGACTCCATGCACCATCTCACCATTATCAAGGAACTGGAGAATCTTTTCGACATCAAATTTGAGCAAGGAGACCTTGCCGACTGCGAAGACATATCAGACTTAGTGGCTTTGATAAAAGACTTGAATGCTGACCGTTGAACAACATATCTTCCGTCACGCTTCGACACATCCTGACAAGACGGCAGTCAAGAGTGGCAAGGAATGCATCTCTTACAGCCAGTTGCAGGAAAACATCCTGTGTGCAAAAGCATTCTTTGAATCCATTCCTGACTATTCTCCAGGCCGTGCCGTTATTATGGCAGCCAACAAGAATTTAGAGTTTCTCTATCTCTACTTTGGTGCCCACATGGCAGGCCTCGCCGTAGTCCCTATTGATTCTGAGACCAACCCTACCCGATTCCAGCAGATCCAGAAGGATGTGGAGCCGTTGTCCGTCATTGGCTTTTCCCATGCAGGGATGACAAGCACCCCCGTTCATCTCTCGCCCCTCACCACTCACCTCTCGCAACAGCAGGCAGCACCGACATTCCCCTCTGAGGATGCCATTGCCGACATTCTGTTCACGACAGGCACCACAGGCATTCCCAAAGGCGTGCCACTGACCTTCGGCAACGAAGCCGCTGCCGTCAGTAACATCAATGCCTATATACAAAACACACCTGACGATATCGAACTGCTGGCCCTTCCCGTAAGCCACTCTTTCGGCCTTGGACGCATCCGCTGTTGCCTGGCCAATGGTCAGACACTCATCTTCCTGAACAGTTTTGTCAACACGAAGAAACTGTTCCGCACCATCGAAGAGGAAGGGGTGACAGGCTTCACTATGGTTCCTGCCAGTTGGAGATTCCTGCAGAAGATGACGGGCAACAGACTGGCCGACTATGTCAGCCAACTGCGATATATAGAGATGGGCAGTGCCTATCTCAGCGCAGAAGAGAAACAAGAACTGGCCAACCTCCTTCCTCGCACAAGGCTTGTCATGCACTATGGCCTGACCGAAGCCTCCAGGAGTGCCTTCCTGGAATTCCATGATACCGCCCACCTGCACACGGTGGGAAAGGCAGCCCCAAACACCGATATTCAGGTGTATGACGAAAACGGGCAGAGGCTCCCCCTGAATGCCGACGGCGAACTCTGCATCAGGGGTGCCCATGTGGCCCATCGCTATCTCCGGCCTTTAGAATACACATTCTTCGACGGCAACTATTTCCGCACTGGCGACCTTGGGCATATCGATGCCGAGGGCTATATCCACCTGAAGTCCCGCATCAAGGAACTCATTAATGTTGGCGGCAAGAAGGTGGCTCCTACCGAAATCGAAGAATCCCTACTCCACATCCCTGGCATCAGGGATTGTGCCTGCATCGGCGTGCCCGACTCCAACGGCATTCTGGGAGAAGTCGTCAAAGCCTTCATCGTCAAGGATGCTGATGCCGACATCACCTTCGAAGCCATCGGCCAAATGCTCTCCACGCAATTAGAGGGTTACAAACTCCCTGTCCTGTACGAGTGGACAGATGCCATTCCCAGAACGGCCAACGGAAAAATACAACGTAATCTTTTGAAGCATGATACAGATTAACGACAAGAGCCAGTGTTGCGGCTGCAATGCCTGCGGCGATGTATGCAGTCATGGGGCTATCAGTTTCGAGACTGACGAGGAAGGATTTTGGTATCCAAAGGTCGACAGTTCGCTCTGCACGGACTGCGGTTTGTGCGAGAAAGCCTGCCCCATGCTGAGCGACCACCTGGTGCCTGCCCGACAATATGAGAAACCTGTATGTGTCGGAGCCATTCACAAGGACATCGTCATCCGCTTCGACAGCACCTCCGGCGGTCTGTTCTCCGCTTTGGCCTCAGCCATGTACAAACAAGGTGGCTACGTGAGCGGTGCCGTCTATACCGAACAGTTCGATGTCGTCAATCTCATCTCCAACAACAAGCGCGACCTCAAGCGACTGCGCAGTTCCAAATATGTGCAGAGTTCCGCCGTAGGACTATACAAGACCATCAGGAGCCTGCTGACAAAAGGCGAGCGTGTGCTTGCCTGCGGTTCGCCCTGTCAGATGGCCGCCCTGCGCACCTTCCTTGGCAAGGACTACGACAACCTCCTCATCGTCGATTTCCTGTGCCGTGCCTGCAACTCTCCTTTGGCTTTCCATCAGTACCTGAAGTCGTTGGAAACCGCCTATGAGGGGAAGATCGTTGCCATCAAAGACAAGAATAAAGACCACGGCTGGCGCTCGCTGGCCAGGAAGGTGACCTTCGACAACGGGAAGGTCTATTATGGCGAGGGCCATGAGGATGACTACCGCCGTGGATACCACCAGAATGCCTTCTGTCGACCTTCGTGTTACAACTGCAAGTTCAAGGGCATCCCCCGTCTGGCCGATATCACCTTGGGCGACTTCTGGGGCATCGAGGCTGTCGACGAGTCGCTCGACAGAGATCTTGGCACATCAATGGTCTTTCTCAACAATGAGAAGGGAGAGCGGTTCTTCGAGGGCATCAAGGACAAACTGACTTGGAAAGCAGTCCGACTGGAGCAGATTCTTCCTGGCAACAGGCCAGCCATCACAGAGGGCATCGACTATCCAGCCCATATCGATCGCCAAAGCCTGTTCCAAGACCTGCACACAATGCCTTTCAACGAGGTGGCAGCGAAGCATTTCCCACATTCCGACCACCAACGGCCTGTCACGACAAAACAGAAGATCAAGAACATCATCTACCTGTTGCGCAGGCACCGTAGCAATTTCTCATGGTACATCAGGAACATCAGAGCAAACGTGATGAACCCCCAGGTGGAGGCCCGTTTCGCAGAACTGACTTTCATGGAACTGGCTCCTCATGTGGCTCTGAGCACCGAACCTGGTTCCAGAATCATCGTCAACCACCATCTGACCGTCGGCTACAACAGGAATGTCAAGTCGAAGGCTGAGACTGCCATCTTCGTGGAAAGCGGAGGCACCCTCGTCTTCGATGGTCCCAACAGGCTGTTACCACACTCCGACATCCAAGTGTTCTCCGGCGGTAGGCTCCGCTTCGGCAGCGGTGCCACCAACATGGGTCTGAAGATTGTCTGCGCAGAGAGCATCTGGATAGGCGACCACACCCACATTGGCCGTGATGTATGGATTCGCGACAACAATGGCGGGCACGTGGTCATACAAAAGGGATATACCAACACAGCGCCTATCGTCATCGGCAACTATGTGTGGATATGCTCCAACGTGCAAATCATGAAAGGTGTCACCATCGGCGACGGGGCCATCATCGCCGCCAACAGCGTGGTGACGAGTAATGTGCCTCCCCACTGCATGGTCAGCGGCAACCCAGCACAAGTCGTTGCTGAGAACATCACCTGGAGACCATAGCACCCACTTGAAACTTGAAACCTGAAACATGAAACAAGAAATCAGGATTCCGTCGCTCATCATGTCCACCAACCACATGGACTATGAGAAGATGAAGGAGGTAGTCACTGCCGGACTGCGAATAGGCTACCGCGCATTCGACACGGCGAGGGACTATCAGAACGAGCCCGTCGTCGGACAGGTATTGAAAGAGTGTCTGGCAGAAACGGGAATCAGCCGTGAAGAGATATTCATCACGACAAAGATAGGCAACAGTCAGCAGGCAGAAGGTAACATCGAGGAACAGATCGACATCTCGCTGCGCAATCTGCAGACCGACTATGTGGACTGCTGGATGATGCACTGGCCCTACCCCGACTACTACCCTCAGACCTATCGTCTGATGGAAAAGGTGTACCGCTCAGGCAAGGCACGCGCCATCGGTATGGCCAACTTCCGCCTCCGTCATTTCAAGCACCTCTGGCAATCGGGCATCGACATCACCCCGCACTATGTCCAGTTCGAGCACCACCCCCTGCGCACCGCCGACGACATCCTGGCGTTCTGCCGCGAACACCATATCGCCGTGCAGGCCTACTCCCCCTTGTGCCGCATGATCTCTCCCGTCAAAGACTCCCCCATTCTCAAGTCCATCGCCGAGCGGACAGGCAAGAGTGTGGCACAGGTCATTCTCCGCTGGCATCTGCAACACGGCAGCATTCCCTGCTTCCTCTCTACCAATGCCAAGCGTCTGGAGGAGAACTTCAACATCTGGGACTTCGAACTCACATCAGAAGACATGACGCTGATACACAGTCTGGACCAAGACTACAAATATCACCTGGAATCAGCCAGTTGCCCTGGTTACTAAACCCTATTGCTCTCCCATGACAACTCAAATCTCAAACCTCCAATCTAAAATCTCAAACCTCGCTCTGATGCCTATCAGAAAGTCAAAGTGGTTCAATAGCCTCTTTGTCGATGCCGATGGTGAGACCTATCCCAGCAACGACTGGTACCGCCGTCACGAGGAGCGCAATTTCGACGTGGTTGTGCTGGGCAGCGCCAGTGCCAAGTGGGCCTTCGACTTCCGTGACTGCGGCCTGAAATGCATGAACTGGGCGCAGGCCCCCCAGACACTTGTCGAGGACTACCGCCTGCTGCGCAACTTCCATTCCATTCTCCGCTCTGGCGGCTATGTGGTCATCACCGTCATGCCCTTCACCAGTCTGAACAAGCAGACGGGCCTCTACGACGCTTTCAAATACCTGAAGGTTAACTCCCAGGAGCCCATCGAGCCGCACCTCTACGAAGAGGCCTGCCGCCACTTCCGCAACCCGCTGCTCTTCGGACGCCCTGCCATCAGTGCCGGCATCCGCTACCTCCTCAGGCGCGAGTGGCCTACCGACACTCCTGAGGTCTGGGCTGACACCAATCCGATGGACGAAGACCAACTGAAGCGTGACGCCCTCCACTTCGTCAACGGGTGGAAGTCACAGTTC